>ERZ838225.211-NODE-211-length-90271-cov-45.411989_pt1 | contig 90271 bp, 67 predicted proteins | sample MGYA00519684_ERZ838225 | MGnify/ENA primary metagenome ERZ838225 (study PRJEB31850, sample SAMEA3708829) | human gut metagenome | biome: human gut; feature: human-associated habitat; material: faeces | place: China | collected 2014 ... | reverse complement strand
ATGAGTGAATTAAATGCAGCAGAGAGAAAAGGAATAGAAAAGGGAAGAGAGGAAGGTAGAGAAGAAGGTAGAAAAGAAGAAAAAATAAAAATAGCAAGAAATATGAAGTTAAGTGGAATAGATACTAATACAATTGCAAAGATAACTAATTTATCAGAAGATGAAATAGATAAATTATAGTTTTAAGAGTGCTATGGATTTTAAAATTTTCAAGTGGCAAACTTATGTAAAAGCATGAGTTTGTCACTTTTTTCGTTAATTGATATTTTTATTTATAACATATTTAATGTGGGATATAATTAAAATAGATAATAATTATATTGATGGGAGAAAGTTATGAGTAAAGGTTTATTAGATCCTAAAGTAGATTTTGTATTTAAAAATATATTTGGTTCACCAAATCATCCAGAAATATTAATATCATTTTTAAATGCAACCTTAAAAGCAAAAAAGAAAATAGTAAATGTTGATATAAAAAAAACAGACATAGAAAAGCAATATATTGAAGATAAATATTCAAGATTAGATGTAAAAGCAACAACAAGTAATGATGAAATAATTAATATTGAAATACAGTTAAAAAATGAAAATAATATGGTAAAAAGAAGTTTATATTATTTAAGTAAAATGTATGAAGAGCAGTTAAATGAAAAAGAAGATTATTCAAAATTAGTAAGAACAGTGTGTATTAATATTCTTAATTTTAAATATCTTAAAACTGATAATTTCCATACAGGATATAGATTTAAGGAAATTGAAAGTAATGAAGAATTAACAGATATTATGGAAGTTCATTTTATAGAAATTCCAAAGTTACAAGATTCAAGTGATGAAAAAGATATGCTTGTTGCATGGACAGAATTTTTAAAAGATCCGGAAAGTGAAAAAGTTAGAGGGTTAGAGTTAAGCATAGAAGAAATCCGACAAGCAAAAGATGAACTTATACGAATGAGTAATGATAGTACTCAAAGGGAGTTATATGATATGAGAGCAAATTCTTTAAGGGATAAAATGAGTGAATTAAATGCAGCAGAGAGAAAAGGAATAGAAAAGGGAAGAGAGGAAGAAAAAATAAAAATAGCAAGAAATATGAAGTTGAATGGACTAGATACTAATACAATTGCAAAGGTAACCAATTTATCAGAAGATGAAATAGATAAATTATAGTTTCAAGAAGACTAAGGATTTTAAAGTTTTCAATTGGCAAACTTATGTAAAAACATGAGTTTGTCATTTTTTTCGTTAATTGATATTTTTATTTATAACAAAATACAATTTAGTTAGGAGTTAGTAACAAATTTCAAGTGACAAGTGTTTCAAATGGGGAGTGATAAGTTTCAAGTGACAAGTTAAGGAAAAAATTCAGCTTGCGCTGAATTTTATAAAATATAAAGTTTAAGAAATTCTCCAAGGAATATCATCCATAACTTGCCACTTGTCACTTATAACTTGTCACTGTTTAAAAACTAACTAAAAGTTTTCTGAAAATTTAAGTTTTAATAAAAAACTCTGATAAAATAATATATAGGTAAAATTTTCATTAATTAAATAAAATTGTAATTTTGTTTAAAGAGAATATTGATAAATTCATATATATGAGAGGTGTGTAATGAGCAAAAATTTTGATGATTTATTAACTAAATTAAAAGTAGCAAAAACTAAAAAATTAGCAGTAGCAGTAGCACAAGATGAACCAGTTTTAGAAGCAGTTAAAGCTGCTAAAGATAGAGGAATTGCTGATGCAATTTTAGTTGGGGATAGAGAAAAAATAGAAGCAGTTGCTACAAAAATAGATATGGATTTAAGTAGCTTTGAAATAGTTCATGAAGCTGATGTAAAAAAAGCAGCATTAAAGGCAATTGAATTAGTATCAAGTGGTCAAGCTGATATGGTTATGAAGGGATTAGTTGATACGGCTACATTTTTAAGAAGTGTACTAAATAAAGAAGTTGGATTAAGAACTGGTAAATTAATGTCACATGTATCTGTTTTTGAAATAGAAGGAATTGATAGATTAATTTTATTAACAGATGCAGCATTTAATACTTATCCAGATTTAAAACAAAAGGTACAAATTATAAATAATTCTGTAATGGTAGCTAAGGCTTGTGGAATAGAAAATCCAAAGGTTGCTCCAGTTTGTGCTGTTGAAGTTGTAAATCCAGATATGCCTGCAACTATAGATGCAGCACTTTTATCTAAGATGAGTGATAGAGGACAAATTAAAGGATGTATTGTTGATGGGCCATTAGCTTTAGATAATGCATTATCAGAAGAAGCAGCACATCATAAAGGAGTAACTGGTCCAGTTGCAGGAAAAGCAGATGTATTATTACTTCATGATATAGATGTAGCAAATGTTATGTATAAATCTTTAACTTATACAGCAAAAACTAAAAATGGTGGTATATTAGTTGGAACATCAGCTCCAGTTATTTTAACTTCAAGAGCAGATAGTTTTGAAACAAAAGTAAATTCAATTGCATTAGCAGCATTAGTTTCAGAAAGGAAAAATAGTTAGGAGTTAGTAGCAAGTGTTTCAAGTGACAAATTGCAAGTGACAAATTGCAAGTGACAAATTGCAAGTGACAAGTTTCAAGTGACAAGTGACAAGTTAGGGAAAAAATTCAATTTAGGTTCAGAATAGTTAGTAGTTAGAAGTTAGTAGTTAAGGAAAAAATTCAGCTTATGCTGAATTTTAGAAAATATAAATTTAAGAAATGCCAAAAGAAATTTCATCCATAACTAAAAACTACTCACTAAAAACTACAAACTAACTAGGGGAATTTCATTCACAACTTGCCACTTGTCACTCATCACTTGTCACTATTTAAGAACTACAAACTAAATATAAGCGGGGAGTGAGAATTATGGCATATAAATTATTAATAATAAATCCAGGTTCAACATCTACTAAAATAGGTGTGTATTCAGGAGAAAAGGAAGTTTTAGTTGAAACATTGAGACATTCAGCAGAAGAAATAGGAAAGTATGATACTATTTTTGACCAAAAGGTTTTTAGAAAAGAAGTTATAATGAAGGTTTTACAAGAAAATAATATAGATGTTAATTCATTAGATGCTATTGTTGGAAGGGGTGGTATGCTTAGACCAATTCCAGGTGGAACTTATGAAGTAACAGATAAATTATTAGAAGACTTAAAAGTTGGAGTATCAGGTCAACATGCTTCTAACTTAGGTGGAATTTTAGCTCATGAAATTGCAAAAGAAGTTGGAATAAAATCATTTATAGTTGATCCAGTTGTTGTTGATGAGTTACAGGACATAGCTAGAATTTCTGGTATGCCTGAACTTCCAAGAAGAAGTATTTTTCATGCATTAAATCAAAAAGCAGTAGCAAAGAGATATGCAAAAGAAAATAATAAAAAATATGATGAATTAAATCTTGTTGTAGTTCATATGGGTGGAGGGGTGTCAGTTGCTGCTCATAAGAATGGACAAGTTATTGATGTAAATAATACATTAGATGGTGATGGACCATTTTCACCAGAAAGAGCAGGTTCAGTTCCAGTTGGAGATTTAGTTAAACTATGCTTTAGTGGAAAATATACTGAATCAGAAGTATATAGTAAAATAGTAGGTAAGGGTGGATATGTTGCATACCTTAATACTAATGATGTTAGGGAGGTTTTAAAGGCTATAGAAGAAGGTGATAATCATGCAAAATTAATTTTTGATGCATTTATTTATCAAATTTCAAAAGCTATAGGTGAAATGTCTGTTGTTCTTAAAGGTAAGGTTGACACAATAATATTAACAGGGGGAATTGCTTATTCACCAGTAGTAATTAATGCAATTAAAGAAAATGTTAATTGGATTAGCAATTTAACAGTTTATCCAGGAGAGGATGAGTTATTAGCATTAGCACAAGGTGCAATTAGAGTTCTTGATGAAGAAGAAGAAGCAAGAGAATATTAATTAATATCTTTCAAACAAAATTGTAAAAATATGATTTTGTTTGAAAGATATTTTTTTATAATTAGTCTTAACTTTTACATATACAATCCGTATAATTAAAGTATTAACGTTTTGAGGTGATTAAATGTCAGGTAGCATACAAGGATTAAATAATATAAATACTATTTTACAACTTAAGAATCTTAACAAAACAAGTAGTACAAATACAAGCTCAATAAGTGATTTAAGCAGTCTTTCTGGATGTAAATGTAACTCAGGATTAGAATCAATTTTAGGACTTAGCTCTATTAATGGGTTAACTTCAACATCAGATTCAAGTTCTACTTCAAGTGCATTTAACATAATGTTTACTAGTTTACTTAATGCAATAAGTCAAAAAAATAAAACAGTAAAAAATGAAAGTGAAAAAGTTTCATTAGAAGGAATATTTAATACATATAATAATTCAATATTAAACGCTGGAAATATAAGTAATAAAAATTATGTAGCAGCAGATGTATCAAATTTAACTGTAGATGAAAGAATAGAAAATGCAGTTCAATTATATTCTAATAAATATGGAGTTGATTCTAATTTAGTAAAAGCAATAATAAAAACAGAATCAAACTTTGAGCCTAATGTTGTATCTTCAGCAGGGGCAAAGGGGCTTATGCAATTAATGCCTGAAAATTGCAGAGATTTAGGTGTGGAAGATCCATTTAATATAGAACAAAATATTGAAGGTGGAGTAAAACATATAAAAGAATACATAGATAGATACAATGGTGATGTTGAAATGGCACTTATGGCTTATAATGGTGGGCCTACAAGAATGATGAATAGAGGAGTTAAATCAATGGCTGATATTTATAAAATGCCAAAAGAAACACAAAATTATGTTCCAAAAGTAATGAGTTATTATAGAGGTTTTGCAAATGGAAATTAGAGGGATACAACCAAGTAGAACTATAGGAATTAAAGATAAAGTTGTTTCTAATAAAAGTGGTTTTTCAGAAAACTTCATGAAATCCTATAAATCTGCAACTAAAGAAGAACTTGAAAATTATATAAAAGACATTAAGAAAAAAGGAAATAAATTAATTTTAACAAAAAGCTATGTGGATGTTAAAAATTATAAGACAACTATTAAAAATTACTTAAAAGCAGTAGTAGATTATACTTATACATTAAATAAAAATATAGGATTTTGGGAAAATCAATATTATTCTACAGTTGAAACTATTAATAAAAAATTAGAAAGCTTAACTAATGAATTATTAAGTGAAGAAAAAGAAAACTTAGATATATCTTCAACAATTGACATAATACAAGGTTTATTAATAGATATTTATAAATAATACTATGAAATTTCATAATCAATATATTAAATTATGACAAAATATAATGTAGAAAAGTGGTGAAAGTATGACAAAAGAAAATTTATATGAAGTAGAATTTGAAACATTAAATAAAAAAGAAATAACACCATTTGAAAGTAAGGCTGCTATATTAAATTCAAAGTTAGATGTTAGTGTTATTTTAGGAAAATGTAAAAAAAACATAAAGGATATAGTGAACTTACAAGAAGGTGACATTATTTTCTTAGATAAAACTATAGATGAAAATTTAGATATTTATGTTAATGATAAATATGTTGCTTCTGGTGAAAGCATAAAGATAGAAGATAAGATATCTGTTAGAATAACAGATTTTAATTTAATACATGAATAAGTTTTACATATTTAAAGGGGGATGTGGCATTAAGAATAAATACTACAATAATATTGTGTTGATTTTTATTTTTTAAAACAATATATTGCGTATAAAATTTTTAGTGCGACATCCCCCTTTTTTGTTAACAGCAATAATAATAGTTGTTTATCAATAAAATTCAAAATAATAAATATAACTAATAATGGGATTTGTTACTAATAAAGTTCCAAATAAGAAATAACAGTAATAGCAACAACTTGTCCATCCGTAAAATACTAATAATAAATATCAGTAACAACTTGTCCATTCATATCATAAAAGTACCACAACATAAAATATCCCCTTTTACTTTAAAATAAATAATTATTTTCATAAATTTTTTATAAAAGCTAAACATAATTAAAGATAAGCCGATAATTAAACTTAGGAATAAGTCCATGAAAGAATGGAGGTATATTAAATATGAAGATAAATTCTGTAATGGCAAATAATGCGGTGAATATGTATAATAAACAAAAACAACATACAAAGATAGAAATGGGAAGTAAACAACTAAAAGATAAAGTAGAAATATCAAGAGATGCTAAATACTTAAATAAGATAAATAACGACAATGAAGAAGTAAATTTAGAAAAGATTAATGAAATAAAACAAAGGATAAAAAGCGGAACATATAATATAGATTCAAGAAGCTTAGCAAAAGCCATACTAAAGCAGGGGCAAGCTTAGTAAGTGACAAGCTTAGTAAGTGACAAGTTTAGTAAGTGGCAAGTGGCAAGTTAAGGAAAAAATTTCAGCTTAGGCTGAATTTTTGAAAATATAAATTTAAGAAATTTCCTAAGAAATTTCAACCACAACTTGTCACTTGAAATTTGTCACTTAAAACTGTTTTACAAATTAAAAACGGGAGTGTAGTAAATGAATTCTGAATTAAAAGTAATTATTTTTGAGCAAAAAAAGATATTACAAAATTTGTTGAAATTATTAGATGAACAATACAACTTAGTTTTAAATAAAGATGTTATTGCATTAGGAAAAATAGCAGAAGATATAGAAGAAGAGGGAAAAAAGCTAGCAACTATTGAAATAAAAAGAAGAAATATTGCAAGTGAAGAAGAATTTAATAATTTTATAAAAAATACAGATGATGAACATATTACTAATGTTTATAATGAAATGAAAGAACTTCTTACTAATTTACAAAAGCAAAAAGACATTAATAATACTTTAATAAAACAAAGATTATTTTTTACAAATAAAATGATTAATGTTATAAAGCCATCAAAAAGTGTTAATACATATAATGCTTATGGAAAAGTAGGAAGATAGCAGGAGGAAAAGTTATGTCAGGATTATTATCAACCCTTAATACAGCAAAATCAGGAATGAATGTAAGTCAAGTTGCAATACAAACAACTTCACATAATATAAGTAATATAAATACACCAGGATATTCAAGACAAAGAGTAAATCAAAGTGCAAGCAGTCCTTATAGTATGCCAGGAAAAAATAGTAACTTTGGTGCAGGGCAAATAGGAACAGGTGCACAAATAGATGATGTAACAAGAATAAGAAATTCATTTTATGACTATCAATATAGAAGTGAAAGTCATCAATATGGAAACACAAGTGTAAAATATGAATACTTTAAAAATATAGAAGGCATATTTAATGAACCATCAGATACTGCAATATCTTCTTCATTAAATAGCTTTTTTAATAGTTGGAGTGAATTATCAAAAGACCCACAAAGTTCTGGGGTAAAAAGTGTTGTAATAGAAAATGGAAAATACTTATCTAATAGTATTAATAGTGCCTTTAAGAGATTAGAAAGTTTAGAAGAAGGTTTAGATAAACAATCAGAATATATAATGGATGAAGTAAATTCAATGCTTTCACAACTTGATAAGCTTGAAAAAAATATAAAAATAATTCAAGGTTCAGGAAAAAGTCCTAATGATTTTTTAGATCAAAGAGACCAATTATTAGATAATTTAAGCTTTAAATTAAATATAAATGATAAAGATGTAAAAGCTACATTAAAAAAAGCTTATGATGCAAATGGAAAAGTTACTTTAGATGATTTAACAAAATCAGGAGTTAAAATTTCTGGTGAGTTAGAAGGAACACTTTCCATGAAGCAAGAAATAAACAAATACAAAGATGGTTTAAAACAATTAGCAAATACTATTACAAATAATGTAAACAAGGCAGCAGGACAAGAGATATTTAAAGCGAAAGATGGAGAACTTATTTCTATAAATCCAGAAATGTTACAAGAACCAGAAAAAATTAATGTTACAGCAGATATAGCTCTTAAAGTTTATGAATTAAAATCAGAAAAAGTAAATATTAATGGAAAAGACATGACTATAAATACTTTTTATAATAGTATGATACAAGATTTAGGACAATCATCTGCAGCAGTTATAAGAGATGAAAGCAATCAAAGTAAGCTTTTAGAAAACATAGATAGTTCAAGAAGTAGTGTATCTGGAGTTTCATTAGATGAAGAAATGATAAGCTTAGTACAGCTTCAACATACATATAGTGCAAATGCAAAAGTAATGTCAACAATAGATTCATTATTAGATGTAGTTGTAAATGGATTAGTTAGATAAGATAAATTGAGTTAATAATTATAAATTGTTAATACCAAATAATAAAGCAATTAAATAAAAGAAATAAATTAGTTAGATAAGGCAAATGAGTTAGTATATATAAAATATTAGCACCAAATAAAGCAGTTAAATAAACGGAGGATAAAGTAAATGAGGGTAACTAGCAATAATATGATGAATAGTTATTTAAAAGATGTTCAAAAAAATCTTCAAGGAATGAACAAAATAAATAACCAAATAAGCACAGGAAATCAAGTAAATAAAGTATCTGATGACCCACTTAAGGCTGTAAAAATAATGAACTTAAATAACGAAATATCAGATATAGAAAGATATAATTCTAATGTTGATGAAGTTAATGGATGGTTAGATATGACAGATAATGCATTAGATAAAGTAGGAACACTTAGTAGTGAAATAAAAACACTTTTAACTTCTATAAGTGGTACTTTTAGCAAAGATGAAATGAAGGCAGTTTCTTCAGAAGTTAATGAAAAAATAAAGCAAATAGGAGAAGCTTTTAACACTAGCTATGGTGGAAAGTATATATTTGGTGGAAGTATAACAGATGAGCCACCTGTAAAAGTAAATGTTGATGAAAATGATGGAACAGTATCATTAGTTTTTAGAAATACTAATGATGAAGGAAAACCTAATAAAGGATTAAGCGATAACTTAAATGTAAGTGTATCAAATGGAATAAATTTTAATTATAACTTAAATATAAATGAAGTAAGCAATTCTGGTGATGCTTTTGATATATTTGAAGAAGTATCAGATGCTTTAAAAGGAGATACTGCTGATTTTGAAAAGCTTGGTGAACTATCAAAAAAATTAGATTCATATTTAAGTGATATTTTAAATCAACGTTCTGTAGTTGGGGCAAGAAGCAATACAATTCAAACTATAAAAAATACAAATGAAGAAAATAAAATAGAAATGAAAGGTGTTCTTTCAAATATTCAAGATGTTGATGTTGCAGATGCATTTATTAAATATAAATCAGCAGAAATGGTTTATACTGCAAGTTTACAAGTTACAGCAAAAATATTTAATAATACTATATTAGATTATTTAAGATAGGGGAATAATAATATGGATGTAATATTTAAGAAAGGTATACCAGGTTTTGATAATATTAATGATTTTACTATAAAAAGTTTAAAGGATAATGATAAATTCAAAATATTAGAAGCAAAGAATGGAGAAGTTAGTTTTGTTACTATTAATCCTTTTGAAGTTTATAGTGATTATGGATTTGATTTAACAGATGAAATTATAAAAGAACTAGAAATAAAAAGTTCAGAAGAGGTGCTTGTTTTAAGTATAATAACTCTTGGTAAAGACTTGAAAAGTAGCACAATGAATTTACAAGCACCTTTAATCATAAATGTAAAAAATAATTTAGCAAAGCAATTTATAATGCAAAATAGTGAATATAAAACTAAACATCCTTTAATAAGGAGAGATTAATATATGTTAGTTATTACTAGAAGAAAAGATGAATCATTATTAATTGGTGATGATATAGAAATTAAAATAGTTAAAGTTGAAGATGGTAGTGTAAGGTTAGCAATTTCAGCACCGAGGGATATTACTATACTTAGAAAAGAAATTTTTGAAAGAGTAAAAGAAGAAAATAAAGAAGCAATAAGCGGAAATTTAGATATTTTAAAGGAATTTAAGTAGGAGGAATACAAAATGGCAAGCTCAAATCCATATAATGCATACAAGCAAAATAGTGTAAAAATGGCATCAAAGCAACAATTGCTTTTAATGCTTGTTGATGGTGCAGTTAAATATACTAAAATTGCAAGATTAGCAATTGAAAAAAAAGATATAACAAGAGCACATAATGAGTTAGTAAGAGTTCAAGATATTTTCACAGAACTTATGGTAACTTTGGATAAAAGTGCTGGACAAGTATATGAAGATTTATATAAAGTTTATGAATACATAAAATCAAGGTTAATAGAAGCAAATATTAAAAAAGATGTAGCAATTATTGATGAAGTTTTACCTCTTATTGAAAATGTAAGAGATACTTGGTATGAGGTAAGTAAAAAATCAAAAGGATTATAAGGGGTGATTAAATGAATACAATTAATTCTAATAGAATAACAGGTTTAGCAACTGGTATGGATATTGATGAAATGGTAACAAATATGATTACTGGTGAGCAAAGCAAAGTTGATAAAGCAGAACAAAAAAAGCAAACACAAGTATGGCAACAAGAAATTTATAGAGATGTAATAAAAGATGTTAAAGGATTATATGATAAATATTTTAGTGCAACATCATCAGATTATATTTTAAGCAGTAAAGTTTTTTCAAGTATAACTATAAATAGCTCAAATAGCAGTGTTATTACAGCAAGTGCTAGTGCAGGGGCAAGTGAAGTTAATTATAAATTTGAAGTAACTCAACTTGCTACAGCACCTAAATTAAGCAGTAATGTTGAAGGATTAACAAAATCAACTAAATTATCAGATTTAGGTTTAGAAGAGGGAGCTACTTTTAAAATAAATTATGGAGAAGAAAAAACAAAAGATCCTAATGATGAAAATAAAGAAATAACAGTAAAAAAAGGCACTAAAGAAATAACTATAGAAAAAGATGATACTATAGAAACCTTAGTAAAGAAAATAAATGAAAGTTGTAATGGTGAAGTAAAGGCTACATTTAGTGAAATGACAGGAAAGTTTAGCATAGAAGCTAAAACAACTGGTGCTGATAGCAAAATTAATATAGTATCTTTAGTTAAAGAAGATAATGGTAGTTATGTTGAAGTAAGAGGAAAAAATCCATTAGATGCTTTAGGAATTGAAGCAAGTGCAAATGGGCAAAACTCTTTAGTTAATGTTAAAGATAGCTTTGGAAATATTATTAGACAAAACATGGAAAATGATAGTAATACTTTTACTTTAGATGGAATTACATATAATTTACATGGAACTAATGTTGGTGAAACTGCATCAATAACTTCAACACAAGACACAAAATCTACAGTAGATAAAATGAAAGCATTTATAGATGAATATAATTCTATGATGGATAATGTTTATGATTTAGTTACTCAAAAGAAAAATTCAGATTATCCACCTTTAACAGAAGCTCAAAAAGAAGAAATGAGCGAAAAGGAAATTGAAAATTGGGAAAAGAAAGCAAAAGCTGGAGTTTTAAGAAATGATAATGAATTAAGAAAATTTATTGAGGATATGAAAGGTGCAGTTTATGGTGAGTTAGAAGGATTAGGCATAAGCTTAAGTGATATAGGAATAAATTCTGTTTCAGATTATAACAAGCCAGGGCAACTTTCTTTAGATGAAGAAAAATTTAGCAAAGCATTAAAAGAAAATGGAGAATTAGTTTATAAAGCAACAACAGCTGGTTTAGAAAAAATAAAAAAAGTAACTTATAATTATGCAGGAAGCTCTGGTAGTATATTTGCTAAAAAAGCAGGTATAGAAAAAACATCAACAGCAGTAAATAACCTTTTTTCTGAGCAAATTAAAAAACAAGAAGAACGTATAAAAGAATTAAAAGCTAAGATGCAAGAAAGACAAGAAGAATTATATGCAAAATTTGCATCATTAGAATCTAGTATGAATACTTTAAATTCTCAAATGAATTACTTAATAAATAGTATGAGTAGTTAAGGAAAATATTTATGATAAATTTATATAAAAGCATATCAGAAAAAATTTTAGAAATAGTTAGTGCAAAAGAAGTTGATGAAAAAAAATTAGCTATTGAGTTAAATAAAAGGCAAGAATTAATTAATAATTTAAAAGATGAGGAATTAAAATCTTTTAAAGAAGCTTATAATACTGAAAAAATTTATGAGTATGATGAAAAAATAAAAATAAAATTAAAATCTCAAATTCTATCAGTGAGAAAAGAGTTAAGTGAATATAAATTAAACAAAACTGTTAATACTGCTTATGCTAATATGAATAAAAACAACTTAAATATTTTTTCAAGAAAAGTATAAAATGTTAAAATCATAAACAAAAGACAAGGATGTCAAATAATAACTTAGGAAAAGTATAAAAATGAGGATTAATACAAACTTAAATGCCATGAAGGCAATAAAAAACTCTAATAAAAATGTTTCTTCATCTGGAAATTCAATGAAAAAATTAATTTCAGGGTTAAGCATTAATAAAGCAGCAGATGATGCAGCTGGATTAGCTATATCTGAAAAGATGAGAAGTCAAATAAGAGGGTTAAATCAAGCAGAACAAAATGCACAAGATGGTATTTTAATGCTTCAAACAGCAGAAGGGACTATTGAGGAAGTTGGAAATATAGTTCAAAGAATGAGAGAATTATCTGTTCAATGTGCAAATGAAAGCAATTCTGGAGAAGATAGAGAAAAAATAGTAATAGAATTAAATGAGTTACATGAAGAAATTGATAGAATATCAAACTCAACTCAATTTAATGAAAAAGACTTATTAAATGGACAAACTGTGATAAGAATTGAAAAGCAATATACTATTACAAAAGGTGCAACAATGAATGATCAAATTTCTAAAATACAAGTTCAAAGGGGATTTGATTTTAGTGATTTAGACCTTGGAGGATTAGGCTTTGTAAGTCATAAACAAGGTGAAATTAGTTTTGAGCCTGGAAAAAATATTAATTATAAGGTTTCTGTAGATAATATGGTTAATCAAAAAGTACAACCTGGTGCTACAATAACTATAAATGATTCAAATGGAAAATATATTAAATTTGCTGTTAAACAAGAAATAGATTTAAATATTGCAACTCAAGTTAAAATGATAAATGTAGCACTTAAGGAAAAAGAAATAAAGGGAAAAGAAATTAAGTTGCAAATTGGAGCAAATACAGATAGCTCTCAAACATTAAAAGTTAAAATAGATAGCATGAGCACAGAGTCATTAGAAATAAGCAAAGATGATATATCAAATATGAAAAAAGAAGGCAGTAAAGGAACAGAAGCTGCTACAAAAATGATAGATAATTTAGATGATGCTTTAGAAAGAGTTAATGTTTCAAGGGGGAACATTGGTGCAATGCAAAATAGATTGCAAACAGCTTCATCTAACTTAAATACTATGAATGAAAACTTAACTTCAATAGAATCAAGAATTAGAGATGTAGATGTTGCAAAAGAAATAATGAATTTATCAAAAATAAATTTAATAACTCAAGCAAATCAAGCAATAATGGTGCAAGCAAAATCTCAACCAGAAGCTGTAATACAGTTATTAAAATAATAAAAGATATTATAATTAAAAATAATTTTAATATTTTTTAAAAAAAGTATAAAGTATTAAATTTATTAACCGATATATAAATATGTAAGGCAAAAAAGCCAAAAGACAAGGATGTCAAATAAGAAAAACTAAGGAGAGTAAACAAATGAGAATTAATACTAACTTAAATGCTATGACAGCATTAAACAGTGCAACTAAAAACACAGCTTTAGCTGGAAGCTCAATGGAGAAATTATCTTCAGGATTAAAAATCAACAAGGCAGCAGATAACGCTACAGGATTAGCTATATCTGAAAAAATGAGAAGCCAAATTAGAGGTTTAGACCAAGCATCTCAAAACACTCAAGATGGTATTTCAGTAGTTCAGACTGCAGAAGGTGCAATTGAAGAAGTTGGAAACATTGTTCAAAGAATGAGAGAATTAGCAGTTCAAGGTGCTAATGAAACAAACACTGGTTCTGATAGATCTAAGATAAGTGAAGAATTAACTCAATTACATGAGGAAATTGATAGAATTGCAGAATCAACTCAATTTAATGGAAAAGATTTATTAAATGGAAAAAATACAGTAAGAACTGAAATACAACATGAAGTTACAATACCTAATGGAGCTACTGCTAAAATAAAAGATATTGAAGTACAAGATGGATTTGATTTTGATGATTTAAAAGAACTAAAGATTAAAACAAAAGCTGGTACAGGAGGAAAGGTTGGAACAATAGAGTTTGAAACACCTGATAAAGCAAAGGGATATGGAATTTCTGTTACTAATATAAACAATGATGGAAAAATACAGGAAAATGGCGAAATAACTGTAACTGATTCAAATGGAAAAAGTATAAAGTTTACTGTTAAGGCTGAGATAGATGCTACTGCTAATGCTTTAGAAATAGGAACTATAGGAACTAAAAATGTAGATATATCAGGAAAGGAAATAAGCTTACAAGTAGGAGCAAATACTTCAGATTCACAAACATTAAAAGTTAAAATAGAAAATGTTAGCACAGATTCATTAGGATTAGATGGTGATACAATTACTAAAATGGCTAAAGAAGGAAAAAAAGGAACTGATGCAGCTAATACAATGATAAAGAGCTTAGATAAAGCTTTAGAGAGAGTTAACACTTCAAGAGCAAATCTTGGTGCAATGCAAAATAGATTAGAAACAACAGCTTCTAACTTAACAACTTCAAATGAAAACTTAACAGCAGCAGAATCAAGAATTAGAGATGTTGATGTTGCAGAAGAAATGATGAACTTATCTAAGTTAAACTTAATAAACCAAGCAGCACAAGCAATGATGTCTCAAGCTAAATCACAACCAGAAGGTGTAATGCAATTATTAAGATAATTATCTTAATAATATATAAGGATAAAGCAAAAGCTTTATCCTTTGTTAATATATAAGAATAAATAAAAAATATTTATTGTTATATATTAATAAGGAAAAATAAAAAATGGAGGAATAACAAATGACAAAATTTAATGTTTTAAGTATAGATTATTATAAAGAATTTGAATGTATAGGAAATAAGTGTGAAGATAATTGTTGTAAGGATTGGAAAATCACAATAGATAAAAAAACTTATAATAAATACAAAAAGCTTCCAGCTAGTGATTTTTCAAAAAAATTAAATAATAATATAAATAGAAATAGAAAATCTAAAAATGATAAACATTATGCAAAAATTAATTTAATAGATAAAAAATGTCCAATGTTTTCTAAAGATGGCTTATGTGAAATTTATTTAAATTTAGGTCCTCAAAATATGTGTTATACTTGTAGAACATATCCAAGAGTATATAATTTAGTTGATAATACTATAGAAAAATGTCTTACAGTATCATGTATAGAAGTTGCAAGAAATATTTTATTAAGAAAAAATCCTATAGAATTTAATTTAGATGTAGTTGATATAAAAGAAGAAATAGATGCAGTTAAAGTTGTAAATACTAATAAAGGTAAAAAAATAAATGAAAAATGCTTTAATGAAATAAGAGAATTTTCTATAGTTTTAATTCAAGATAGAAGATTTACTATTGAAAATAGATTAGCTATTTTAGGATTATTTATTAATAAATTAAATGAGCAATGTAATAATAAAGAAGTTATAAACCTTATAGAAAATTATAAAGCTTCAATTGAAAATGGTGTTTATGAAAACTTATTAGAAAAATTAATAAAAGAAGATAAATTTGATGCTCAATTAGAATTTTTAATGAATATATATTTTGAAATTATGAATAAAAATATAAGTAATAAAAGATATAAAACTAACTTTATAAATATAATAAACTCATTACAATTAGCAAATGAAAACTTAGAAAGAATAAAAGAATGTTATGAAGAAGCATTAAATGAGCATTATAGAAAATTTATGAAAAATTATGAACATATATATGAAAATTACTTAGTGTATTATATGTTTAAAGTTTTATTTCCATGTAATGAAGAATCAATAATGGATGCTTATATAATGTTAGTTATTCAATTTGCAGTATTAAAAATGAATTTAATAGGGGTATGTGGACATTATAAAGAAGAAATGGATGAAGAAAAAGTAGTAAATTTAATACAAAGTTATGCTGTAGTTACAGAACATGATAACTTTATAGAAAATAGAATAAATAAATATTTAAAAGAAAATAATTTAAATACACTTGCACATATGTTTATTATAATGGGTAAATAATAATTTAATTTTAGGGGGATGAAATGATAAAAATTGAGAATACAATTAAAGATAAGGTAAGTCAAATAAATTCTTCTAATAATGTTAATCAATATTTAAATATAAAGTTAGAACAAGAAAATAATAAAGATTCAAAAACTACTATTACAAAAAGTAAAAATCAAGATATATATAAAACTATAAGAAAAAAAGCAAGTATTATAAATAGTGACCAAAGAAATATACAAGATAAAATATCTTTAATACAAGCTCAAGAGCAAAAGATTAGTCAAATAGAAAATACTTTAAAATATGCTAGAAAAGAATATGAGCAAGCTATTAAAAGTGAAAAAAAAGAAGAAGTTAAACAAAAGATAAAAATAAGACAATTAAGCAATAAAATTGATAACTTAAGAAATCAATCTCAAGAAAAGCAAAGTAAAATAGAAGAAATAAATAATGATAAAGAAAATTATTTAGAAGATGAAGAAAAAATAATTAATAGAATAAATGAATTATTAGAAAAAATAAGTAATTCAAAAAGTCAAATGTCTCAGTATAAGGCAGAGCTTATTGCACTTAGTCAACAAATTGAAAGCGATAAGGCAAAAATAAAAGTTCAAGAAAGTGAACTTCAAAAAAATTTAGAAGATAGTGATTATATAATAAATAATATAAGTATAAGCAATTATAATTATAGCAATAAAAATGGAAATATAAGCACTGGAATAATTATTGATATTTACATATAAATTATAAATTAAGATTATTGTCAAATTTGATGGTAGTCTTTATTTTTTTGCAAAAATATAAAAAATTTTAATTAAATAAATAAAAATGGAAAATGAAGAAATGAAAAAGTGTAGAAAAAAATAAAAAAATGTCGAAAAGTATAGAAAAAAATCTTGTTACAGTATATAATTATATCAAATAATATATAGGGTAAATCTAAAAATAGTAATGCAAGGTATAGAAACTAATTATAGTTAATTTATAATAACCAGTTGCAGAAGAGTAAGTATACTTTTATTTTTTAGCAATTATTCTACCTAAGATAGATAATTAAAAATACTACTCTCTTCGGAGAGTAGTATTTTTAATTTTGTGCAATAAAGGGAAAAACATACAAATAAACTTTTTCTAGTAAAATAATACTTTTAAATACTGGTTTAAATGGAAATAAAGGAGTGAAAGGTAAATGCAAACATATAATCTTATGAAAAGTGGATTAAATGCAGCACAACTTAGAAGCAAAACAATTGCAAATAATATTGCAAATATTAATACGCCAAATTATAAAAGAAAATATGTTAAATTTGAAGAAACATTAAATAATGTAAATAAAACTGGGAAAATTGAAGTTAAAACTGATACTTCTGGAGCAGTTAGAACTGATGGAAATAATGTTGATTTAGAAAGTGAAAAAGTTAATCAAGCGGCAAATACTTTAATGTATAATGGCTTAATAAGTTTAACAAATTCAAAGTTATCAATGGCTAAAAGTGTAATAACAGGAAGGTAAGTAATATGAGCGTATTTAGTGGAATGAGAATAAGTGCTAGTGGATTAAGTGCTGAAAGATTAAGATTAGATGTAATTTCATCTAATATAGCAAATTCAAGAACGACAAGAACAGAGCAAGGTGGAGCATATGTAAGAAAAACTGCTATATTTTCTGAAAACTATGATAATAAACTTGGAATGTTAGGGGTAAAGGTAACATCTATAGAAAATGATAAATCAGAAATGAAATTAGAATATGACCCTACCCATGCAGATGCTAATGAAGATGGATATGTAGAATATCCAAATGTAGATTTATTAATTGAGATGTCAGATTTAATATCTGCATCAAGGGCATATGAATCAAATGTAGATACATTAAATGCTCAAAAAAATATGATTTCAAAAGCTTTAGAAATAGGAAAATAAAGTGAGGAGATAAAATGGCAATACAATCAATAGGTACAAATTCAATACTTAATAATTTAAATATAAGCAATACAACAGAAGAAAAAACAAATGGTACAAGTTTTTCAAATGTGTTAAGTGATACAATAAGCAAAGTTAATGATTCTGAAGTAAATGCAAATAATAAAATAGAATCATTAATTAAAGGGGAAGACGTAGAAATGCATGAAGTTATGCTTGCAATGCAGGAGTCTGTATTATCTTTACAAGCATTAATAGAGGTAAGAAATAAAACTGTTGAAGCTTACCAAGAAATAAGTAAGCTGCAATTATAGGAGTAGAGGAGCATAAATTAAGAGGTAAAATTGATGCAGAAGGTTAAAGAGTTTCTAACAAAAATTATAGGTGGATTTAAAAATTTAGATAAAAGCAAAAAAATAGCAATTTGTATAGGTGTAGTTGCAATAGTAGCATCAATAGCCTTAGGTGTTAATTATAAGCAACAAAATAAATATGGTGTGCTTTATTCAGGATTAGAATCTACTGACTCAGCTGCTGTTATAAAAGCTCTTGAAGATGCTGGAGTTGATACAAAAATAGATGGAGATACTATTTACGTTCCAAAAGAACAGGTGGATAAATTAAGAATACAATTAGCTTCTACAATAACAAATGGTTCAAAGGGATTTGAATTAATGGATGAAGGTTCTAATCTTTCCATGACAGATGAGGAATTTCAAATAAAGAAGCTTAGGATGATACAAGGGGAAATTGAAAAAACCATAAAAACATTCCCACAAGTTGAAGATACAAGAGTACATATAACTCAAGGAAAAGAATCTGTTTTTAGTACTGAAACAACAGAAGGAAAAGCAGCAGTATATGTTTCTTTAAAGCCTGGACAAGAATTGGATAGAAGTCAAATAAAATCAATAATGTCATTAGTATCAGCTTCAACTACCAATATACCAAAGAAAAATGTAGAAGTTATAGATCAAAGGATGAATTTATTATCAGAAGGAATTTATGATGAAGATGGAAATTCAATAAATAATAAGGAAGCTATATCTTCTAGAAGTGCAGAAAAGCAAGTTAGCAGTGATTTGCAAAAGTCAATATTAGATATGCTTGAAGGTGTATTTGGAAAAGATAAGGTAAAGGTAACGGTAAATGCTGTATTAGATTATGATACAGTTGAAAAAAATGAGTTAGTAATAAATCCAGATAAGGTTATAAAAACTGAAAGTAGAAGTCAAAATTCATCATTAAGTGAAAATTCAACAGGTTCACCAGTAGATAATAATATGACTACTACTTCTTCACCAAATAATGATAAGTCATCATCAAGTGAAGAAAAAATAGAATATGAACTTGGAAAAACAGAAACAAAAACTGTTTCAAGTGGGGGACAAATAAAGAAGTTAACAGCAGCTGTTGTTATAAATGGAACAGTTTCTGATGATGTTATGTATAACGTAGAAAAAATGGTTTCTTCTGCATTAGGTATAGATAATGCTAGAGGAGATCAATTAAGCGTTGTTGCAATGCCATTTAATACAGATGGACAAAGCATATTTAAAAATAATGATGATACTAATAAAACACAAAAGAATGAAGGATTCTTAAAGTATGGATTAATGACAGGTGGAATAGCATTAGCAATTATAGCAGTTGTAGCTGTATTGTTATTTATGAAGAAAAAATCAACTAAGGAAGAAATTGAAGAAGTTGAAGAAACACAAGAAGATTTAATAGCTAAATTAGTAAAAGAAAAAGAAGCAAAAATAGAAAGAGAAATTGCTATGGAAGAAAGTGAAATAAGCTTAGAGGATGAAATTAAGCTTATTGTTTCAAAGAATACAGATGAAACTACAGAATTAATAAAGACTTGGTTAAATGAATAAGAAAAAAAGGAGATAAAAGTGAGTAATAACAGTGTAAAAAGTGGAAATGCTTATGATTTAGGTGACATAAATGAAGGAGTTACAAGTGGTGCGAAAAAAGCAGCAGTATTACTTATGACTTTGGGAACTGAATTATCTTCTGAAATACTTAAAAATTTATCAGACAAGCAGGTACAAAAAATAGGTGTAGAAATTGCCAATTTACATAAGGTAACAGCAGAGGAAAGAAGAAAGATATTGAGAGAGTTTTTAGAGGCAAGAAAAAGTAAGGATTTTGCAATGCAAGGTGGAATAGATTATGCAAAATCTTTATTTCAAGGTGCATTTGATGCTTCAAAAACAAATAAGATAATGGAAGGAATAAAGTATGAAACATCAGCACAATCATTTATGGCAGCGAGAAAAGCTGAGGTAAATGAAATATTAGCTTGTTTGCAAGGTGAAAGTGCACAAACAATTGCAATAATATTATCTAATATACAAGTTGAAAAATCAGCTCAAATAATATGTAGTTTAGATGAGGGGTTACAACAAGAAGTTGCATTAAAGCTTGGAACAATATCTAATATTTCTCCAATTGTAATAAAGGCAGTAGATAATGCATTAGAAAAGAAATTACTTGCTACAGGAGATAATAAAATAGATTCATCAAATGGATTTGATAGTTTGCTTGATATATTAACAAAGGTAGATGGTAAAACAGAAAAGAACATTATTAAATTCTTAGAGGATAAGAATAATATTTTAGCTGAAAGACTAAAGGCAAACATGATTACATTTGAAGATATTGAAAATATTGATGATACGTCAATTCAAAAGATATTAAAGGAAGTAAATATAAAAGATGTTGCTATTGCCCTTAAGGGTGCAGGTGACAATATTTCAAGTATTATTTTAAAAAATCAATCAAGCAGAGCAGCACAAGCTTTAAGAGAAGAAATAAGCTTACTTGGGGCACTTAAAGTTTCTCAAGTTGAAGAAGCTAAGAGAAATATAGTTAAGATTATAAGAAAGCTTGAGCAAGAAGGAGTAATTAGTATTAATAAGGGCTCGGAGGATGATATACTTGTTTAAAACTAATGTTTTAAGAAATAGTAATACAGAAATAAAAGGTAAATTAAGTTTAAGAAGCTCTTATTCTAATGATTTTTTTAATATGCCAGATAAAATATTTCAAGAACAAGAAGAATTAGAAAAGAAAGTTTTAGAAGCAAAAGAAGAATATAAAAGAGTAATAGAAGAAACTGAACTTAAAAAACAAGAAATTTTAAATGAAGCTAATGAAAACTCAAAAGTAATTGAAAAAAAAGCTTATGAATTAGGATATGAGCAAGGTTTAAAAAATGGTTATGAAGATGGATATAAAGAATCTTATGAACAAAATATAGAAAAAGCTATTAAGGAAAGTGAAGAAATAAAGCAAGAGGGTTATAACACATTATTAAATATAAAAAATGAAGCAAAAAGTTATATAAAAGAAAATAAAGAATCAATAATTAATATTTCTATATCAATAGCTGAACAAGTATTAAGGGAAAAGTTTAAGGATGTAACATTAATGGAAACTATGTTAAATAACATTATTGCTGAATATGACTTAAAAAAGGATTTAGTTATAAAGGTTAACCCATTATATAAGGAAGAGTTACAAAAAAATATTGATGAAGAAATTAGTAAAAATAACTTATCTCAAAAGATTTTTATAATTCCTGATTTAGGAGTTAAAGAAGGAAATGCAGTTATTGAAACTGAAAGTGGAAAATTAATTGTGGGTATAGATAGTGTATTAGATAAAGTTAAAGAAGAATTACTATAGGAGGAAATATGATTTCTATAGATTTTAATAAAACACTTAAAAAAATAAATGATATAACCCCATATATATCAGAAGGAAAAGTTAAAAAAGTTATAGGACTTACTATTGAAGTTGAGGGATTAAAGGCAGCAGTTGGTGAATTATGCACAATATATAATCAAAGCAATAATCCCATAGATTGTGAAGTTGTAGGTTTTAAGGAAAATGAAATAATTCTTATGCCCTTAAATGAATTAGTTGGAATTGGACCTGGTTGTAGAGTTGTAGCTAGTGGGAATCCTTGTAGTGTTAAATGTAGTGATGAATTATTAGGAAAAGTAATTGATGCATTAGGGGCTCCAATAGATGAAAGTGTTGTTACTGGTGGAGAAAGATATAGTATGTTTAATAAACCACCAGACCCAATGAAAAGAAAGAGGATTAAAAATATAATGCCAACGGGAATTAAGGCAATTGATGGGTTTATTACTTGTGGAGAAGGTCAAAGAGTTGGAATATTTGCAGGTAGTGGTGTTGGTAAAAGTACAACTTTGGGAATGATAGCAAAAACTGCAGAAGCAGATGTTAATGTTATAGCACTTATTGGAGAAAGAGGAAGAGAGGTTTTAGATTTTATTGAAAGAGATCTTGGGCCAGAAGGAATGAAAAAATCAGTTGTTGTATGTGCAACTTCTGATAAACCTCCATTAGTAAGATTAAAAGGAGCATTAACAGCAACGTCAATAGCAGAATATTTTAGAGATCAAGGCAAAAAGGTAATATTGATGATGGATTCAGTTACTAGATTTGCAATGGCTCAAAGAGAAGTTGGACTTGCAATTGGTGAGCCACCAGCACAAAAGGGATATACCCCATCTGTATTTGCTGAATTGCCAAGGCTTATGGAAAGAACAGGGCTTTCTGATGTAGGTTCAATAACTGCTTTTTATACAGTTCTTGTTGATGGTGATGATTTTAATGAGCCAATTGCTGATGCTGTAAGGGGGATATTAGATGGACATATAGTTTTATCTAGAGAATTAGCCCATAAAAATCATTATCCTGCAATTGATATTTCAAATAGTGTTAGTCGTCTTATGAATGATATTTGTGAAATTGAACATAAAGCTGCTGCATCTCAAGCAAGAGATATAATTGCAACCTTTAAAGAAGCAGAGGATTTAATTAATATTGGAGCTTATGAAAGAGGTTCTAATATTAAAATTGATAAATCAATTGAATATATAGACAAGGTAAATAGTTACTTGAAGCAAGGTGTAAATGAAAAGAGTTCATTTGAGGATAATATTAATAATTTGAAAAATATGTTTAAATAGGAGAATATTAAGTGGAAAATTTTAAGTTTAGACTGCAAAGGGTTTTAGATATTAAAATAAAAAATGAAGAAGAAAGTAAAATAAAATATTCTAAAGCCCAAAATGAAAAAAGGGTAGTAGAAAAAGAACTTGATGATTTAAAACAAATGTATAAAAAGTATGAAAATGAAATTGATGTTGAAGACCATATTTCTAGAATTATAACTTTTAATTATTTAAACTCTTTATCTAATAATATTAATATTAAAAGCAATGAATTATCTAAAAAAGAAGAACTGTTAAATGAAGCTAGAGTAAATTTGTTAAATAAGCAAATTGAAAGGAAGTCCTTAGAAAAATTAAAAGAAAATAAATTTAATTTACATAAGAAAAAGGAAGAATTAAAAGAGCAAGCAACAAATGATGAATTTGGAATGTATTCATTTTTAAGACATAAATCTGAAAATGCTTAGGAGAATGAAAACAGTGGAAATAAATATGTTACAAGCACTATCAAATTTTAAAACTAATAGTGTGGAAGTTAAAGGTAATGGAACTGAAGGGAATTTTTTAAAGTCATTAAATAATTTAATAAATAGTGAGGAATTTAATGGTGAGGAAAATATAGAAGCTGAAAATATTCCTAATGTTAAAGTGGATATTGAAGATTTATTAAATATTGAATTTAATGAAGATATTAAAACAGCTGAAAATATAATAGTAAATGAAGAAGTTAAAAGTGATAAAAATATTGAAATTAAAGATGTTATCCAAAGTTATGAAAAAGATGAATTAATTGAATTTGTTGAAGATAATAAAGAGGATGATTTAAATAAGATTGATGAAAATTTAATAATTTTAGCTAATAGAATTTTTAATAATATAAGTTATAAAGAAAAACAACAATTTGATATAACAGAAGATAATGCTGATTTTAAAAATAATACACAGATGGACATGAATATTGTTAATAACAATGTGAATAAACAACAGGAAATTGTGGATAACTTAATTGCTTTTGTGGAAAGTAGTAGTAATAAAGACAATATTCAAAATAAAATTGATTTTATTAAAAAAACTTTTGATTTTAATGAAGTTAAAAGCAAATTAACTGATTTAGTAGAAAGTAATTTTAACTTACAAAATAGTAAAGATGAATTTACTAATAATGTAGAAAAAAGTTTAGATTTTGCTAGTGAATTAGAGGCAATTAGCAATTTTAAGGTTTTATCAATGAAAGACAATATTAAAGTTAATGATAGTAAAAATGAAATTAACTTTTTAAATAATATTGCTATGACTAATAATAATGCTAACTTAGAAGTAAAAACAGAAAACTTAGAACCTCATGTTGTTAGAAGTGAATACATAGCAAATGATATTGTTGAATCTATAAATTATTTAAAAGTAAATAATTTAGAAGAAATAAAGGTGAAAATGAATCCTAAAGATTTAGGAGAGTTACATATAAAAATAATTAAAGAAAATAATGTAGAAAAAGTGTTTATTACATTACATAATTCAGAAAGCTTTAAGTTGGTAAAAGATAATGTAGCTGAAATAAAAAATCATTTAAATAATTTAGATATTAATGTTAATGAAGTAAATGTTGAAATGAAATCTGAAAATAGAGATGATTTTTCTCAAAATTTAAATCAGCAATTTAATAAAGGAAATAATAAACAGCAAAGAAGAGCAGTAAAGTTTGAAAATGAAAATGAAAATGAAAGTTCTATAGAAAATGATTTATTAAAAACTGATTCAAATATTAATAGATTAATATAGGAGGAAGATATGGAGATAAATACGAGAAGTGCTTCAAATTCAGCAATAGGAAAAACTGAAAATGGAACATATATATATGATTCTGCTACTAAAACTGATAAAAATTTGTTTTTAAAAATGTTAGTAGCACAAATGACTAATCAAGATCCTTTTAATAGTCAAGACCCATCAGAATATATAAGTCAACTTGCACAATTTAATACATTAGAACAAATGATGTCATTAAATGATTCAATGAGTTATTTAGTTAATTTGGGAAATTCAATGTTAGTAAATAATGCTGTTGATGCAGCATCATCAACAATAGGAAAAAATGTTGAAGTATCTGTAGCAAATGAAAAAGGTGATTATGAAAACTTTAATGGCAAGGTGAAAAGTGCATCAATTAAAGATGGTGTTGTGTATTTAGAGTTAGAGTTAAAAGATACTGGTGAAATAAAAGAAGTACCATATTCATCATTAACAAAGATTACAGAATAATAAAATTAAGGGAGAGATAAATCATATGTTAAAGTCAATGTATTCGGGAATAAGTGGAATGAAATCAAATCAAACAAAGATGGACGTTGTAGGTAACAACGTTGCTAATGCTAGTACAACTGCTTTTAAAAAGGGAAGTGTAAGATTTAGTGATACATTAAATCAAACTGTAATATATGCCAGCCAACCTGGTAATTCTTTAGGGGGAGTTAACCCTGGACAGGTTGGTGCAGGTATGAAGGTTAGTTCAATAACTAAAAATATGTTACAAGGTTCATTACAACAAACAGCAATTCCTAGTGATATAGCAATTGATGGAGATGGATTTTTTGTAGTTCAAATTGGGAAAAAAGGTGATGGTTCACCATCAGAAGGATTTACAAGAGATGGAGCCTTTACAGTAGATTCACAAGGTAAAATGGTAACTGCTACTGGATATTATGTATTAACAACTAAAAATGAAGCCGTATTTATTCCAGAAGAAGCAAAAAATGCAGAAGGAACAAAAATGAGAGTTGTATCTTATAACATTTCTAAAGAAGGTCAAATTTCTTATGTATTAGAAGATGGAAGTAAGGTAATGGGAAGTGATGATCCAGATGATGCACCAACACAAACATTAAAAATTGCAACTTTCATGAACCAAAGTGGTTTAGAAGCAAATGGTAATAATATTTACTTAGATTCAGCAAACTCTGGTATACCAGTATATAATGCTTCAAGCAATGATAAGGATAAAAAAGGTGCTAGAATTGGTCTTGTTACTCAAGGGGCATTAGAAATGTCAAATGTAGATTTATCAGAAGAATTTACAGATATGATAGTAACTACAAGAGCTTTCCAAGCAGCTAGTAAGATGATAACAACAAGCGATGAATTATTACAAGAAATAATAAATCTTAAGAGATAAACTAAGAGGTAAATAATATGAAAAGAAGTGATATATTAACGCCCATTGGGATGTTGCTAGGGATAGGTCTTATAGTATTTGCAATATCACAAGGGAATGTTGGCTTAGCAGGATTTTATGATTTAGTATCAGTAATAATTACTATTGGTGGTTCTTATGCAGCACTTCTTATTACTTTTTCACTTGATGAAGTTAAGATGATGGGGACAATTTCAAAGGGATTATTTAAAACTCCTTCAATGAATAAAATTGATGTAATAAATCAATTTAAAGAAATTTCAATTAAATCAAGAAAAGATGGATTGCTTGCATTAGAATCTGATATTGAACAAATAAAAGATGATTTTATGAAAACTGGATTAGAATTAGTGGTAGATGGTATTGAAGGTGATTTAATAGTTGAAATCTTAAATAATAATATTTCAGAAATTGAGGGAAGATATTCAAAAGGGGCAAAAATGTACAAAACATGGGGTTCATATGCTCCAGCATTTGGTATGATAGGTACACTTGTAGGTCTTATACAAATGCTTGCAGAGCTTGATAACCCAGATAATATAGCAAGTGGTATGGCAGCTGCACTTATTACTACTTTCTATGGTGCATTATTAGCAAACTTAATTTTAAATCCATTAGGATTTAACCTTGAAAATAAAGGGCAAAGAGAAGTTGAAAATAGAGAAATGATGTTAATTGGTATTTTAAGTATAAAAAATGGTGATTCTACAAGAGTTTTAGAAGAAAAGTTAAAAAGCTTCTTAAACGAAAAAGAAAAAGTAAAATATGAAAAAGAATCAAGCAAGGATAGTTAGTTAGAGTAATATGGCACGTAAAAAAAAGAAACCAGATGATATTAATACCAATGCATGGATGGACACATATGCGGATACAATAACATTATTATTAACATTTTTTATACTGCTTTATTCATTTTCAACTACAGATAATGAAAGATTACAACTTATTGCAGCTGCATTAAAGGGAGAAATAACAGGAATACCAATGAAGCTTGAAAATACTCCAGATATTTCACTAGAAGATATAGAACAAGGTATAGGGGAAAAAAGTCCTTATAGTATTTTGTTAGATAAAATACAAGAAATAATAGATAAAAATGCATTAACTGATTCTGTTAAAGTAAGAGAAGAAGATTCGGGAGTTGTACTTCAATTAAGTGAAAATGTGCTTTTTGATTTAGGAAAGGCTGATTTAAAACCTGAAAGTATTAAAGTTCTAGATATAATAAGCACTTTGATTCCTTCAATAAGTAATGAAATAATGGTTCAGGGACATACAGATAATATTCCTATAAGTTCTGGTACATATAAATCAAACTGGGAGTTATCAACTGCAAGAGCAATAACAGTATTAAGGTACTTTATTGAAACAAAGGGGTTTGACCCAACTAGATTTTCAGCAACAGGATATGGAGAATATAAGCCTTTAGTAGATAATTCTACGGAAGAAAATAGAGCTATTAATAGAAGAGTTGATATATTAATAGTTCAGCAAAAGGAGAAATAAATTAAATAAATGAATAATACATTTTTAGAATTTATTATTAATTTAATTGTGTTAGTTCCAGTTGTGGTGCTATTAATATTTATTTCATTGAGACTTAGCAAAAAGAGCCTGAGCAAAATAGGTTCAGGCTCTTATGTTAAGGTATTAGAAAAAATTAATTTAAGTAAAGATATTTGTTTATATGTAATTAAATCTGGAAATACAGGATGCATAATAGTAACATCAAATAATAATACACAAGTAATCAAAAAGTTAAATGAAGATGAAATAAATGAAATAATAGAAATGAAAAATCAACACAATGATTTAAGCTATTTAAATAACTTAGATTTTAGCAAAATATTAAATAAAAAGATGCTAAGTGATAAAGTATTAAAAAATAAAATATCAAAGAAAAAAGGGAAAAGATGATGGACATATTAAGTCAGATTTTAGATAATGGTTCGGAATTAACAACTAATATGCAGATGTTTTTATTAATGACTGCTCTTATGTTTTTGCCAACAATAATATTTATGATGACTAGCTTTGTAAGAGTAATAATTACATTTTCATTTATAAAATCTGCATTAGGGGCTCAGCAATCTATTCCAAATCAAATATTAGTTGGATTAGCAATGTGCATAACTTTATTTATAATGAGTCCTGTTATGAACAAAGTTGCTGAAAATTCAATTAGGCCTTATATGAATCAGGAAATAACAATGCAAGAGGCATATGATGAGTTTAGGAAGCCAGTAGCAGAATTTTTACTTAAGCAAACAAGAGAATCAGATTTAGAGTTATTTGCAAAAAATTCTTCAATAGATACAACAAATCTTAAAGATGAAGAATTACCATTAAGCATTATAGTTCCTGCATTTGCAATAAGTGAATTAAAAACAGCATTCCAAATAGGATTTATAATATATATACCTTTTTTAGTAATAGATTTGGTAGTTTCAAGTACATTAATGTCTATGGGTATGTTTATGCTTCCACCAGCAATGATATCATTGCCATTTAAATTACTTTTATTTGTTATGGTAGATGGCTGGAATTTATTAATTAAATCATTAATAGAAAGTTTTAAGGTATAGGAGCATTATAAATGAATGAATTAGTAATAATGACAATAGTAAAAAAAGCATTGATTACAGGTGTTACAGTAGGTGGTCCAATATTAATTATATCTTTAGTAGTAGGGCTTATAATAAGTATCTTTCAAGCAACAACACAAATTCAAGAGCAAACTTTAACGTTTGTACCAAAGTTAATTGCAATAATATTAGTTTTAGTTTTAGGTGGACCTTGGATGTTAAATAAACTTGTTATTCTTACAAATGAATTATTCCAAAGTATATCAACTATAGTTAATTAAAAATGATATACGTATTTTTCAGAATAACAGCATTTTTTTTAGCAGCAGGTATTATTTTTCCAAATGGTACACCAAAACTATTTAAAATTTGTTTCTCATTATTATTATCGGCAATGATTGCAATTAATTTAGATATAAATGTAACAATTAAAAATTTTTATGAATTGATAATATATGGAACAATGGAAACTATAAATGGATTGGTATTAGGTTATATGGTATCTATTTGTTTTTATATTATAAAAATGGTAGGGAAATTAATTGATGGACAAATGGGATTATCTATGGCAAGTACATATGACCCTAACACTCAATCACAAGCTACCTTAATGGAAAATTTAATATATTTTGTAGGTCTAGTAGTGTTTTTTAGCATTGATGCACATCATATAGTAATAAATTCAATGCAAAATAGTTTTAAGATAATTCCAGTGGGGTATTCTATTATAGATTATAATTTTACATATATTTTAAGTATATTTACTCAATATTTTATAATGGGATTAAAAATGGCAATGCCTCTTATAGTAGTTTTAATTGTAACAGATATAATAACTGGGATAATATCAAGAAGTATTTCTGGATTAAATGTTATGATTATAGGAGCTCCATTAAAAATACTTATTGGGATTATATTTTTATTAATAGCATTACCTTTTATATTAAATGGAATGAAGGATATGATTAAGCATTTAAAAGATGTTATAGAAGGAACACTAGTATATCAACAAAATATGATAATGGTATTAGTAAATAATTTATTTTAAATAAAACATTTATAGGGGGGAGATTATTTTGTCAGGAGATGATAAAACAGAACAGCCCACGCCCAAGAAGAAAAAGGATGAGCGGAAAAAAGGTAATGTAGCAAAAAGTAAAGAAGTATCAAATGCATTTACATTAATAGGGGCAGTAATGTGTATTTTTACAATGAGTGATTCATTAATTAAAAATTTAAAAATATATATAGCTTCAGTATTAACAATGAATTTTAGTAGTAATTTAAATGAAGTAGTGGCTCATGAGATATTTAAAGATGGTTTACTTAAATATGCAAAGTTGTTTTTGCCAATGGGTGGTATAGTAATTTGCTTAGGTGTTATTTCACATATTATTCAAAGTGGAGTTGTAATAAGTAAAGAATCATTTAAACCTAAATTTTCAAAGTTAAATCCTGTAAATGGTTTAAAAAATATGTTTTCTCAAAAAGCTTTTGTTAATGCATTAAAAAATACAATACTTTTAATTTTATTATCTTATATTGGATATTCAGTAGTTAAAAAGAACTTTATGGATATTTTAAAACTAGAAAATGTATATTTTCCTTATTTAATATATGCAATATTTAATATAGTTAAGAAAATATTTAATGTTGCAATAATGATTGCTGTAGCAATTGCAGCTGTTGATTTTGCATATGAATTATATTCACACAAAAAGGGAATGAAGATGACTAAACAAGAAGTAAAGGAAGAATTCAAACAAGCAGAAGGGGATCCTAATGTTAAGTCACAAATTAAGCAAAAGCAAAGACAAATAGCTTCACAAAGAATGATTCAAAATGCTAAGGATGCAACAGCAATCATAACTAACCCTACTCATATTTCAATTGCAATTAGGTATGATAGAGAAAAAGATTCAGCACCAGTAGTAATTGCAAAGGGAGCAGATGTTTTGGCTATGAAAATTAGGGAAATAGCTAAGGAAAATGATATTCCAATGATTGAAAATGTACCATTAGCAAGGATGCTTTATAGAAAGGTTGAAGTTGACCAAGAAGTACCAGCAGAAATGTATCAAGCTATTGCTGAAGTACTAGTTGCTGTATACAAAATAAAAAATAGATATAAAAAGAATAAGTAGAGGAATTAGATATGGGGAATTTAAAAAATAGGTTAGATGTTTTGGTTGCCTTTGGTGTTATAGGGATAATATTAATGATTATCATTCCATTGCCTTCTTTTTTATTAGATATATTATTAGTTGTAAATATAACATTATCAGTATTAATCTTACTTATGACTTTATTTTCAACTAATATATTACAATTATCAGTATTTCCAACATTATTATTGGTAACAACATTATTTAGGTTAGGACTTAACTTGTCATCTACAAGACTTATTTTAGGACAAGGGTATGCTGGAAATGTAATTGAATCATTTGGTAACTTTGTTGTTGGTGGAAACTATGTGCTTGGGGTAATAATATTTTTGATAATAATTATTATTCAATTCGTAGTAATTACTAATGGTTCTGGAAGAGTATCAGAAGTATCTGCAAGATTTACATTAGATGCTATGCCAGGTAAACAAATGAGTATAGATGCTGATTTAAATGCAGGAATGATTGATGAAAAGACAGCAAGAAAACGTAGAAGAGAATTACAACAAGAAGCAGATTTTTATGGTTCTATGGATGGTGCTTCAAAATTTGTTAAAGGTGATGCCATTGCAGGGATTATAGTAACAGTAGTAAATATTTTTGCTGGAATTATAATGGGTGTAATGATGCTTAATATGGATTTTGCAACAGCAGCTCAAACATATATAAGATTAACTATTGGGGATGGGCTTGTAAGCCAAATTCCTGCACTTCTTATATCAACTGCAGCAGGTATTTTAGTTACCAGAGCTGATAGTGATGAAAGTGTTGCAAGTTTAGCTGGTCAACAATTAACAGCAATTCCAAAGGCAATAATGATAACTGGGGTAGTTTTATTTATTTTAGGTATTATGCCTGGATTGCCAACATTATCATTTTTTGCATTAGGTGGAGGTTGTGTTGGAATAGGGATAACCTTAAATAATAGTGAAAAGAAGGAAATTGAGGAAGCTGCATCAGAGGAAGCTGCTGTAGAAGAAGCTGCAGCTATAGCAACAGAAGTAGAAGATGTTACAGAATTGCTTAATGTTGAAGTTTTAGAAGTTGAAATTGGATATGGACTTATACCATTAGCTGATGAAAGTAGTGGAGGAGACTTATTACAAAGAATTGCTTCAATAAGAAGACAATGTGCAATTGACATGGGAATAATAGTACAACCAATAAGAATTAGAGATAATCTTCAATTAGAACCTAATCAATATTGTATAAAAATAAAGGGAAATAAAGTAGCAACTTATAGTCTTATGCCTACTATGGTTTTATGTATGGACCCAATGGGCTTAGGTTTAGATTTAGAAGGAATAAAAGCTGTTGAACCTAGCTTTGGATTAGAAGCATTATGGATAAGCAAGGATAATATTGAAGAAGCAGAATTAAGAGGATATACAATAGTAGACCCATCTACTATATTAGTTACTCATTTATTAGAAATAATAAAGGAGAAATCTCATGAGCTTATGGGAAGAGAAGAAGTTAAAGCTATAATGGATGCAACTAAGGAAAAGTATAGTGTAATTGTTGATGAATTAATACCTGATATTATGACTTTAGGAGAAGTTCAAAAAGTATTACAAAATCTTCTTAGAGAAAAGGTAACAATTAAGGATAGAGTTACAATATTAGAAACTTTAGCTGATAATGCTGTAAATACTAAAGATATTGAGTTATTAACTGAATATGTGAGAATGGCATTAAATAAAAGTATTGCAGTTGACTTTGTTGATGAAAATAATACTATAACAGTTGCAACTTTATCAAATGATGTAGAAAGATTAATTGCAAATAATCTTCAAAAATCTGTTAATGGAACTTATCCAGCAGTTGATCCAGATAGTACTAATAAAATTTTTAATAGTATAAAGGAAATTATTGAAAGTACAGATTTTTATAATAATAGGCCTGTTATTTTGGTTTCTCCTAAAATAAGAGCACCATTTAGAAAACTAGTTGAAATGGTATTTCCTAATGTTTCTATATTATCATTAAATGAAATACCAAGTGATATTCAAATAAAAGCACAAGCAGTAGTAAATATATAGTGAGGAAGAGTTAAAATGCTTAATGAAAAAACTGAGGAATATATACTAGAAAATATGAATTTAGTAAGATATATGGCATCAAGGTATTTTACTAAGAATATTGGAATTGAATATGAAGACTTAGTTAGTTATGGAACTATGGGGCTTATAGAAGCTGCTAATAGTTATAAGGAAGATAAAAATTGTAAATTTTCAACTTATGCTTCATTAAAAATAAAAGCTGCAATTATTGATGAAATAAGAAGACATTCTCCAATTTCAAGAAGGGATGTTTCTAAGGTTAATGAATATAATTGTGCAGTAGAAAGTCTTCAAAATAAGTTATTAAGAGAGCCTAAGGCTGATGAAATAGCAAAGTATTTAAATATACAAAGTGAAGAAGTTAATAAAATTGAAAATACTATTAATTTAATGAGTACTACTTCTTTAGATACAGTTATTTTTCAGGGAAATAATGAAGTTAGTATTATAGATACTATAAAGGAAGATGACTCATTATCACCTGAAAGTATAATTGAAGAAAAAGAAAAGTTAGAAATATTAACTAAGGCAATTGATATGCTTAAAGAAAAGGATAAATTAGTTTTAGCTTTATATTATTATGAAGAGCTTACCTTAAAGGAAATTGGATATATTTTAGAAGTTTCTGAATCACGGGTATCTCAATTACATAGTAGAGCAATAGTTAATTTAAGAAATACAATAAAAAAATTAAACTATAAAATAAGTTAAGGAGGGGTAAAATGTTAAGAGGAATGTATACATCTATATCAGCAATGGTAAATTTACAAAGTAGTCAAACTGTAATAACTAATAATATTGCTAATGTAAATACAACAGGATTTAAGGAAGAAAGATTAATGTCTAAAACCTTTGATGATGTATTAATTAGCAATAATGATAGATATTCTAATGGAGTCGGTCATTATCAAGAGTTAGGTACATTAAATTTTGGAGTAAAAATAGATGAAATTAAAACTAATTATAATCAAGGAAGTTTAGTGGAAACTGAAAATCAAACTGATTTTGCTATAAATGGAAAAGGATTTTTTACTGTAAGAGATAATGAAGGAAATTTATTTTATACTAGAGATGGAGCTTTTAAGGTAAATAGAGATGGATATTTAGTAACATCATCTGGTTATTCTGTATTAAATTCAAATAACCAGCCTATATATGTTGGCAATAGCAGTGTATCAGTTGATACTAATAATAATGTTGTTTTATCATCCGGTGCAGTACATAGATTTAATATTGTAGATTTTCAAGATTATAATTCATTAAATAAAGTAGGTTCAAATTTATATACTGGTGAAGGTGCTACTGCTACAAATAATTATACAGTGAAAAATATGCAAATAGAAGGCTCAAATGTTGATATTATTCAATCAACTGCAGATTTGATGTCAAATTTAAGAGCATTTGAAGCAAATCAAAAGGTAGTACAAATTATGGATTCTACTTTAAGTAAAATAGCAAATGAAATAGGTACAGTAAGGTAGGTATAAGATATGTATGGTATTTTAAATGTAAGTAGAACTGGAATGAGTGCAACTCAAAATAAAATTAATGTTATTTCAAATAATGTAGTTAATGCAAATACAACTGGATACAAAAAATTAGAGGTTGGATTTGAGGATTTACTTAGAAATGGAATTTCAAAAGAAAAGTATCCAGTAAATGCTGATAATACTACAGTAGGTACTGGTGTAAAAAGCACTACGGAATTAAGAAATTTTACACAAGGTTCATTAAGAAATAGTGGTATAGCGACTAATTTAGCTATAGATGGAGAAGGATTTTTTAGGGTAATTAAATCTGATAATACATATGCTTATACTAGAAATGGTGAATTTTCAATTGATGGAAATGGAAAGATTGTTGATGATTCAGGAAATATTCTGGATATTCAATTTATTAATGGGAAAAATTATGATAATTCTGGAATACAAGAAAATAATTTTTCTGTTAATAAAAAGGGTGAAGTTTATGTCAATAATGAAAGGATAGGAAATATTAATTTATATAAGGCCACTGGTGACAATGATTTTTTATCAACAGGTAATAATTTATTTATTATTAATGATGGAGCTCAAGTAATTCAAGCAAATGGAGACATACATCAAGGTTATATCGAAATGTCTAATGTAAATACAGCACAAGAATTTACTGATTTAATATCAATGCAAAGAGCTTTTCAATTAAATAGTAAGGGATTTAGTGTTGCTGATGAAATGTGGTCTATGATTAATAATTTACAATCTAGGTAAGAAAGAGGATAAAGCATGGATGATATAAGATTATATGATTTTAAAAAAAGTAAGAAATTCTCTTTAGAAAACATAAGAAATTTAACTGTTATGTGTGAAGAATTTTGTAAAACTTCAAATATGCAAATTAATTATGAAACTAAAAGCAATGATTTAAGAATGTCAGTAAATAAATCTATGCAAAGTACTTATGGGGAATTTATTGAAAGTATAGATAATGACAATATAGTAATAGAATACTCAATTTTACCAACTATATACAATTTAACTTTATTTATAGATAAAGTTACAATTTTAAGTATTGTTGATTTATTATTAGGTGGAAATGGAAATATTGAAGATAAAGATAGAGAGCCAACTAATATAGATATAGAATTAGTAAAATATTTATTTAGCAATTTATTAACTAGAATGTATATGCCTATTCAACATGACAGAATTCAAATAAACAAAGTTTACACAAATAAAATTCAATATCAAAATCTTAATTCAAAAGATATGATTTTTACTTCATTAATAAATATATCATTACAAAATAATATAATTGGATATATGAGATTTTGTATTCCTTATGAAAGCACAAAGGATATAATAAATGATTTTAATACAAGAGGAGCAAATAGTAGTGATATTAAGGAGGAGGAAAGTGAAAGACATATTGAGGGTTATGAAATATATCCATATATAAAAAATGTTGATTTAAATGTAACTGCTCAATTAGGAACTGCCAAGGTAAGTATAAATGATTTATTAAATTTAGAGATTGGTGATGTTATAATTTTAGATCAAAAAATAAATGAAGACATTACAGTAAATATTGGTGATGCTAAAGCATATAAAGCTAAGCCAGGTATATTAGGAAGTAAAAATGGAGTAGAAATTACTGATATTATAAGGTAGGAGAGATATATATGAATGAAAAAATATCTAGAGTTTTAGATATTCCAATAGAAATAACTGCTATTTTAGGTAGAACAAAAATGTCATTAAATGAAATTTTAGAATTAGGAAGAGGTTCTTTAATAGAGCTTGATACTTTAGAAAATCAAGAAGTTGAAATACTTGTAAATGGTAAAAAGGTAGCATACGGACAAGTTGTAATTTCTAATCAAAATTTTGGAATTAAAATTACTGAGGTTTTAGAACCAGAAGATTTAGTGAATAGTTTAAAATAATAAGTAAAATCTAATAATATTTAAAGTTACAATTATAAAAATCTCTTGAAAAATTTAGTTATTAAATTTTTCAAGGGATTAATTTTTAAAATAAGTTAAAGTGGATAAGATTAAGATATAATGTATAAAAGTATAGGGTGTAAAAATTATATGAGAAGTAATATAGCTATAAAAAATAAACCTACTTTAGTTTCACAAATGCAAGGAGAAGCTTGTTTTTTAAATATTAATTAGTTCTAATATAAAAGTAGAATAAGAAAAATATGAAAAAACAATTGATGAAGAACTTGTCGAAGAGGTAAATAATGTTTATAGTGGTATAGGAGAGATATGGATTTTAGCTACAAAAAGTATTTATGATTAATACATGAAAAGAGAATTATTTTATAATGAAGATGAAAAAAATATTAAACCAAGGAAAATTTTAAGTGCATGTTATTTTTAGTGTGTTAAATTGTTAAAATAAAACATGTAAAAAATAGGAGTGATTATATGAGTCTAAAGGATTTGGATTTTAAGGAAGACTTAGATATGCTTTTTAATGCTATTTTAGAATTAAAGGATATAGATGAATGTTATAAATTTTTTGAAGATATAGCTACAATAAATGAATTAAGAGCAATTTCACAAAGATTATGTGTTGCAAAAATGCTTACAGATAAAAATGTATATACAGAAATAGCAGAAAAAACTAAAGCAAGTACAGCAACTATAAGTAGAGTAAATAAATGCTTAAATTATGGTCAAGGTGGATATGGATTAGTATTAGAAAGATTAAAAGCTAAGGAAAGTGAAAATTAGCTATAAAATAAATTATTAGTTGAAATATAACTAAAGAATATTATGTTGTAAAAAAACGGAATAAATACTATACTAATAGAGTAATGACTATATTTAAATTCAAAAGTGAGGTTGATTAACAGTTATTAAATTAGTTGAAGATACGGCATATAAGTATTATTTTCAAGAGCAACTTAATCATTTATTAGGTCTCAAAAATACGGAATCTAAAAATAAAGAAGTAATTGGATAAGGCTAAGAAAATAATTAAGGAGTTGTTGGAGGATGATACTTGCAAAGAAAATTAGATTGTATCCGACAGCGGAACAAGAATATAAGCTATGGCAATCGGTTGGCACTGCAAGGTTTATTTATAACTGGGCTTTGAATAAGCAAGAAGAAAATTATAAGAACGGTGGCAAATTCATTAAAGATAATGATTTGAGAAAAGAAATAACTCAGCTTAAAAAAGATGAACTACCATGGCTTAATGAAGTATCTAATAATGTGGCAAAGCAAGCAGTAAAAGATTGTTGTAATGCTTATAAGAACTTTTTTAAGGGATTAGCTGATAAGCCAAGATTCAAAAGTAGAAAAAAATCAAGACCATCTTTTTATAATGATACCGACAAACTAAAAGTTAAAGAAAAGTCAGTATTAATTGAAAAAGTAGGTTGGATTAAAACTAAAGAGCAAATACCTATGAGCGTTAAATATACCAATCCAAGAGTCAGTTATGATAATAAATATTGGTATATTTCAGTAGGAATAGAAGAAGAGCAACCTACTGTTAAATTAACTGATGTGAGTCTAGGAATAGATGTAGGTATTAAAGATTTGGCGGTTTGTTCCAATGGAATGACTTTTAAAAATATTAATAAAACAAAAGAAGTAAAAAGGTTAAAAAAGGTCTTAAAAAGAAAACAAAGACAATGTTCACGAAAATACGAGCAAAATAAAAAGGGAAAGGAGTATGTCAAAACCAAGAACATTGCAAAACTTGAAAAGCAAATTAAACTTATTTATCGTAGATTATCTAATATAAGATTAAATTATATTCACCAAGTAACTACAAAGATAGTGAAAACCAAACCATCAAGAGTAGTTATGGAGGATTTAAATATTAAAGGTATGATGAAAAATAAACATCTATCTCAAGCAGTTGCAGAACAATGTTTATATAATTTTAAGGTGATAATTAAGTATAAATGTGAGTTATATGGAATTGAATTTGTTGAAGCAGATAGATATTATCCATCATCAAAAACTTGTAGCTCATGTGGTTCTATAAAAAAAGACTTAAAACTTAAAGATAGAACATATAAATGTTCTTGTGGTCTAAACATAAATAGAGATTACAATGCAAGCATTAATCTTAGTAGATATGGATTAGCAATTTAATCATCTAAAAGATATTGCTAATATGTAGGGTGCGTTGTACCCGAATTTACGCCTTTGGACTGTCATATCAAATGAAAGTAGTATATGAATTTATTCATTACAAAATCAGACAGGTTGAATAAGGAATTAAACAAGCTTTATAAAGTTTTATAAGGTTTTGGCAACGGTGTTTTATATATGAGTAGAATGTTTGGAACAGATGGTGTTAGAGGTATAGCTAATACTGAATTAACAGCAGATTTAGCATATAGCTTAGGAAGAGCAGGAGCTTATGTATTAACAGAAGGTACGCATAAACCTAAGATTTTAGTTGCTAAAGATACAAGAATATCAGGAGATATGCTTGAAGCTGCATTAGTTGCAGGTATACTTTCAGTTGGTGCAGAAGCTGTAATATTAGGTGTTGTTCCAACACCAGCAGTAGCACATTTAACTAGACAATATAAGGCAGATGCAGGAGTTATGATTTCAGCATCTCACAACCCAGTAGAGTATAATGGAATTAAATTCTTTGATGGAAAAGGATATAAATTATCAGATAGTTTAGAAGATCAAATACAAGCTGTAATAGAAAGTGGATTTGAAGGTGTACCTAGTCCAGTTGGAGGAGATGTTGGAAGATCATATACAGAAGAAACAGCATTAAGAGAATATATTGATTATTCATTAAGCACAATAAAAACAGACTTAAAAGGTCTTAGGGTTGCATTAGATTGTGCAAATGGTGCTGCTTATAAAGCTGCTGTAAAGGCATTTAGAGCTTTAGGTGCAAGAGTATATGTAATAAATGATAATCCAGATGGAAATAACATAAATGAAAATTGTGGTTCAACTCACATGGAAGAGTTAATGGATTATGTTGTAAGAAAACAATGTGACATTGGATTTGCATTTGATGGAGATGCCGATAGATGTTTAGCTGTAGATGAAAAAGGAAATATGATAAATGGAGATTTCCTACTTACTATTTGTGCAAAAGCATTAAAAGAATCAGGTAAATTAAATGATGATACTTTAGTTGTAACAGTTATGAGCAATTTAGGATTAGATATTGCTGCTAAAAGAGAAGGGGTTAACTTAGTGAAAACTAAAGTTGGAGATAGATATGTTCTTGAAGAAATGCTTAAGAATAATTATGTATTAGGTGGAGAACAGTCAGGACATATTATATTCTTAAATCATAATACTACTGGTGATGGATTAGTTACTGCATTACAAGTTGCAGCTATTCTTAAAGAAAGTGGAAAATCATTTAGTGAATTAGCTGGAGTAATGAAGGAATTACCACAAGTATTAGTTAATGCAAAAGTTCCAAATGAAAAGAAAAACATTTATTTAGAAGATGCTGAAATAATTGCAGCTATAAAAGAAGTAGAAGATAAATTAAATGGTGTTGGAAGAGTTCTTATAAGACCATCTGGAACAGAGCCATTAGTAAGAGTTATGCTTGAAGGTGAAAACCAAGAAGAAATAGATGAAATGGCACATAAAATTGCTAATTTAATATTAAGTAAAATATAATAAATATAAGTATTTTTGATTTAATGGTGTATTAAAATTAATTTTTTAGTTTTAATACACCATATTTTTATATATGGGAGAATATAAAATTTTTAAAATAATGAAATAATTGATACTGATTAATGTTAATACTTAAAATTTAAGTAGAGGTGATAAAATAGAATTTGTAAGTAGTGGTGATAGAGATTGATTTTAAGATTTAAAACTATAAAATTCTATATTACAAAATAGACATTATGATAGCTAATTTGATTTTTGAAAAATTATTAAAAATAATTAATATTATGAAAACATAAAAAATATTATTAATAAGTTAATAAGAATAAAATAAAAATACTAGATTATTAATAAATTTATATAAAAAATGGTTAATTATAAAAATAAAGTAATTTTAACATAAAATTATAATTAAATTAGTAAAAATTAAAAGAGAGTATTGACAGTATATTAAGAAAGAGAGTAATATATTAGCAATAGAATATTTTGGAAATCCCGCTTAGGGAAGAAAAGCTGTGATAGAGACACTTATTTAGGGAAAAAAGTTACAGAGAGTCCATGGATGGTGTGAATGGATACTTTTACTAGATAATAATCACTCTTGAGCTGCACTCTGAACATTAGTCAAAAGCTAATAATTAAGAGATTGCCGGTAAGCACCGTTAAAGGCAAGGGTTTGTTTGAGCCTAGTGATATTAATGATGAGGAATGTTATCCCACCGTTATGATTTTATCATTAAGGGTGGGATTTTTTTATCTAAATAAATACATTTTATTGAATAACTTGAAAATATTTGAATTGAGGTGTGTAAATGGCAAGGTATGTTTTATCAGTTTTAGTTAGAAATTCTTCTGGTGTACTTACAAGAGTTTCAGGACTATTTTCAAGAAGAGGATTCAATATTGACAGCTTAACAGTTGGAAGAACGGAAAATTCGGAAATTTCAAGAATGACAATTGCATTAAATGGGGGATTAGAAGAATTAGAGCAATTTACAAAGCAATTAAATAAATTAGAAGATGTTTTAAGGGTATTAAGTTTAAAGCCAGAAAACTCGGTTTATAGGGAATTAGTACTCATTAAAGTTAAGGCTGATGCAGAGCAAAGGGCTTCGATTAATGAAATTGTTAAGATTTTTAGAAGTAAAATAGTTGATATTTCGCCTGAAACTTTAACAATTGAACTTACTGGTGATGAAAGTAAAATTAATGCTCATATTAAATTACTTGAAGAATATGAAATTAAAGAATTAGTTAGAACAGGAGTATGTGCATTAGAAAGAGGGGCAAACGATATTACAGACTATTGCGAAATCTTTAATTAGTTAGGAGGTTAGCAAGTTTAGCAAGTTTAGCAAGTTTAGCAAGTGACAAGTGGCAAGTGGCAAGTGATAAGTGGCAAGTGACAAGTGGCAAGTTGAGGAGGAAACTCCTTGGGGAGTTTCTGAAAAATATATTTATTAAATTCAGGTTAATATGAATTTACACCTAAACTTGTAATTTGTAACTTGAAACTGAAAAAGAACTTGTCACTTGTAACTTGCAACTTGAAACTGAAAAAAAGGGGGGGTAATTTGAATAAAAATATTGAAATTTTTGATTCAACTTTAAGGGATGGTGCTCAGGGGCAAGGAATATCATTTTCATTAGAGGATAAAACAAAGATAGTGAAGATATTAGATGAGATGGGCATTGATTATATAGAAGCTGGCAATCCAGGATCTAATCCTAAGGATATGGAGTTCTTTAAGGTTATAAAAGATATAAAACTTAAAAATTCTCAAATAGTTGCTTTTGGTTCAACAAGAAAACCAAATTCAAATGTTAATGAAGATATAAATATAAAAAGCCTATTATCAGCAGAAACTGATGTTGTATCTATATTTGGAAAGTCATGGGGATTTCAAGTTACAGATATATTAAAAACAACATTAGATGAAAATTTAGAGATGATAAGAGATACAATAGAATATTTAGTTGAAAAAAATAAAAAAGTAATTTTTGATGCAGAGCATTTTTTTGATGGATATAAGGAAAATAAAGAGTATTCTATAATGACTTTAAAAGTTGCTAAGGATGCTGGAGCAAGTAGGTTGGTTTTATGTGATACAAATGGTGGGACTTTGCCAAATGAAATATTTGAAATAACAAGTGAAGTAGTTAATAGGTTTGGAAATATTATAGGAATACATTGTCATAATGATATAGGAATGGCTGTTGCAAATTCAATTATGGCAGTAGAGGCAGGTGCAATACATATTCAAGGTACGTTTATTGGTGTTGGTGAAAGGTGTGGAAATACAAATTTAAGTACACTAATTCCAACTATAGCTTTGAAAATGGGATGTAAATTAATGGGAAATGAACATTTGCAAGATTTAACTTCAAAGGCAAGGCATATTGCAGAAATATCTAATATTCAGTTGGAAGATTCAACTCCTTATATTGGTAAATCAGCATTTGCACATAAGGGAGGTATGCATATAGATGCAATTTGTAAAATACCAGAGTCTTATGAGCATATAAAACCAGAGGTGGTTGGAAATAAAAGAAGATTTTTATTATCAGAAGTAAGTGGAAAAAGTACAGTTTTACAAGAAATACACAAGATTTTTCCTAATGTTAAAAAGGATGGAGATGAAGTAAAAAGGGTAACTAAAAGGTTAAAAGAATTAGAGTATGAAGGTTATCAATTTGAGGGAGCAGAAGGAACTGTAGAGCTTTTAATAAGAAAAACAATTGGAAAGTACAAGCCGTTTTTTAAATTAAATCATTTTAAGACTATAGGTGAAAATCCATGGAATAATGATGATTTTACTTCAACAGCTTTAATAAATATAACAGTTGATGGAAAAAGAGAAATGACGGCAGCAGAAGGAGATGGCCCAGTAAATGCATTGGATAAAGCATTAAGAAAAGCGTTAGAAGTTTTTTATCCAGAACTTAAAAGTGTAAAGCTTGTTGATTATAAAGTTAGGGTTTTAGATTCTGAAAGTACAACAGGGGCAAAGGTTAGAGTTTTGATTGAAAGTACTGATGGAAATGAAAGTTGGAGTACCGTTGGAGTGTCTAAAGATGTGATTCAGGCAAGTTGGATTGCTTTAGTAGATTCAATGGAATATAAACTTATAAAGGATATTGAAAGAAAAGCAAAAGCGTATTTTTAAAGGGGGAAATTTTTATGGCAATGACAATGACTCAAAAAATATTAGCTGCTCATGCTGGTTTAGAAAGTGTGAAGGCAGGACAATTAATTGAAGTAAATTTAGATTTAGTATTGGGGAATGATATTACTTCACCAGTTGCAGTGAAAGAATTTGAAAAGTTTGGAGTTAAAGATGTATTTGATAAGGAAAAGATAGCAATAGTACCAGATCATTTTACTCCAAATAAGGATATAAAGGCAGCAGAGCAATGCAAGTTTATTAGAGAGTTCTCAAGAGAAAAAGAAATAGTTAATTTCTTTGAAATTGGAGAAATGGGAATTGAGCATTGTTTATTACCAGAAAAAGGATTAGTGGTTGCTGGGGATGTTGTTATAGGAGCTGATTCTCATACTTGCACATATGGGGCATTAGGGGCTTTTTCAACAGGAATAGGTTCTACAGATATGGCTGCTGGAATGGCAACAGGTAAGTGTTGGTTTAAGGTTCCTTCAGCATTAAAGTTTGTATTAAAAGGAAAACCAGCAAAATGGGTAAGTGGTAAGGATATAATCCTTCATATCATAGGAATGATTGGTGTTGATGGAGCATTATATAAATCTATGGAATTTGTAGGAGATGGATTAAATTATTTATCAATGGATGATAGATTTACAATGGCAAATATGGCTATTGAAGCAGGTGGAAAAAATGGAATTTTCCCAGTTGATGAAAAAACTATTGAGTATTTAAAGGAACATGGTAAGAAGGAATGGAAAGTATATGAAGCTGATGAAGATGCAGAATATGATGAAGTTTATGAAATAGACCTATCTTCTTTAAGACCAACAGTATCATTTCCACACTTACCTGATAATACAAGAACAATTGATGAAGTTGGAGATGTAGAAATTGATCAAGCTGTTATAGGTTCTTGCACAAATGGAAGAATTTCAGACTTAAGAGTGGCAAGAGATATTCTTAAGGGAAAAAAGGTAAATAAAAAAGTTAGATGTTTAGTATTTCCAGGAACTCAAAAAATTTATTTACAAGCATTAGAAGAAGGAATAATAAAAGATTTAATAGAAGCAGGTGCAATTGTTTCAACTCCAACTTGTGGGCCATGTTTAGGTGGACATATGGGGATATTAGCTAAAGGTGAAAGAGCAATTTCAACAACAAATAGAAATTTTGTTGGAAGAATGGGGCATGTTGAGTCAGAAGTTTATTTATCTAGTCCAGCGGTTGCAGCAGCTTCAGCAATAAAAGGAAAAATAACTAATCCAGAAACACTTTAAGGGGGTAAATATGGAAGTAACAGGAAAAGTTTTTAAATATGGGGATAATGTAGATACAGATGTAATAATACCAGCAAGATATCTAAATACATCAGATCCAAAGGAATTAGCAAGTCATTGTATGGAAGATATAGATTTAAATTTTTCTAAGAAGGTTAAGAAGGGAGATATAATTGTTGCAAATAAAAACTTTGGATGTGGTTCATCTAGAGAGCATGCACCAATAGCAATAAAAGAAAGTGGAATTAGTTGTGTTATAGCATCCACATTTGCAAGAATTTTTTACAGAAATGCAATTAATATTGGATTGCCAATTTTAGAATGTGATGAAGCAGTTAAGAATATTGATGCTAATGATGAATTAGAAGTTAATTTCGATACAGGATTAATTAAAAATTTAACTAAAAATGAGCAGTATCAAGGAGAAGCCTTTCCAGAATTTATGCAAAATATAATAAATAATAATGGGCTTATAGGATATATTAGGAACAAGGGGTAGCTAGGAGAGTGGAAAGTGACAAGTGGAAAGTGACAAGTGGAAAGTGACAAGTGGCAAGTGGCAAGTGATAAGTGACAAGTGACAAGTGGCAAGTGGCAAGTTGAGGAGGAAACTCCTTGGGGAGTTTCTGAAGAATATATTTATTAAATTCAGGTTAAGATGAATTTACACCTAAACTTGTAATTTATAACTTGAAACTGAAAGAGAACTTGTCACTTGTAACTTGTAACTTGAAACTGAAAAAACGGGGGGTTATAAATATGAATTATAATATAGCAGTTATACCAGGGGATGGAATAGGTCCAGAGGTTATAGACGAATCAATAAAGGTTTTAAATAAGATTGGGGAAAAGTATAATCATACATTTGAATTTGAATTTTTACAAGCTGGAGGTTGTGCAATAGATTCTATGGGAACGCCACTTCCAGAAAAAACTTTAGAAAGATGTAAAGAAAGTGATGCTGTTCTTTTAGGAGCAGTTGGAGGTACTAAGTGGGATAATCCTAATGCAAAGATAAGACCAGAACAAGCATTATTAGGATTAAGAGGTGGATTAAATTTATATTGTAATTTAAGACCAGCTCTTTTATATAAACAATTAAAGGAGGCATCTCCATTAAAAGACAGCATAATTGGTGATGGAATAGATATTTGTGTTGTAAGAGAACTTACTGGAGGAATTTACTTTGGTGAAAGAGGTAGGGAAGTAGTTGATAGAGTTATTTCTGCTTATGATACAGAAAGATATAACATAAATGAAATTAAAAGAATAGTTAAAATTGGTTTTGAAACAGCAATGAAGAGAAATAAAAAATTAACTAGTGTTGATAAGGCTAATATATTGGAAAGTTCAAGATTATGGAGAGGTGTTGTTGAGGAAATGTCTAAAGAATATCCTGAAGTTGAAGTAAATCATTTATATATTGACAATGCATCAATGCAATTAGTAAGAGACCCTAAACAATTTGATGTAATTGTTACTTCAAATATGTTTGGTGATATTTTGTCTGATGAAGCTTCAATGATTACTGGTTCAATAGGAATGCTTCCTTCAGCATCATTAGGAGAAGGTACATTAGGCATGTATGAACCAATTCATGGTTCAGCTCCTGATATTGCAGGAAAAGGAATAGCCAATCCATTAGCAACAATTCTTTCAACTGCAATGATGTTAAGATATAGCTTTAATTTAGAACAAGAAGCAAGGGATATTGAAGATGCAGTAATTAAAGTATTAGAAGAAGGGTATAGAACTGGAGATATAAAAAGTAAAGGAACTACACTTGTTGGAACAAAAGAAATGGGACAACTTGTTGTAGAAAAAATTTAAGATAGTTAGGAGTTAGTAGTGAGTAGTTAGGAGTTTTAGAAAATATAAATTTAAGGGGATGTCGCATTAAGAATAAATACTACAATATATTGTGTATAAAATTTTTAGTGCGACATCCCCATCCTAAACTACAAACTATAAACTAAACCATAGAGGTGATATAAATGAGAAGTGATGTAGTTAAGAAGGGAGTTGCAAAGGCTCCTCATAGAGCTTTGTTTAAAGCATCAGGATTAACTGATGAAGAAATAAATAAGCCTTTAATAGGAATTGTAACATCTCAAAACGATATAATTCCTGGACATATTAACTTAGATAAGATTGTTGAAGCTGTTAAAAAGGGAGTATTAATGGCAGGAGGAACTCCATTAGTATTTCCAACTATAGGTGTATGTGATGGAATTGCAATGGGACATGAAGGAATGAAATATTCACTTGTAACAAGGGAACTAATTGCTGATTCTGTTGAATGTATGGCAAATGCTCATGCTTTTGATGCTTTAGTATTTATACCAAACTGTGACAAGATAGTTCCAGGTATGGTTATGGCGGCATTAAGAGTAAATGTTCCATCAGTAATGGTTAGTGGTGGACCTATGTTAGCAGGGAAATTTAAAGGTAAGGAAGTATCTTTATCAACAATGTTTGAAGCAGTTGGAACAGTTGAAAGTGGCTTAATGCTTGAATCTGATTTAGCAGAATTAGAAGAAAAGGCATGTCCTACATGTGGTTCATGTTCAGGGATGTTTACAGCAAATTCTATGAATTGCTTATGTGAAGTTTTAGGTTTAGCATTACCTGGTAATGGGACAATTCCTGCTGTTTATTCTGAAAGAATAAGACTTGCTAAATATGCAGGTATGGCTGTAATGAATTTATTAGAAAAAGATATTAAGCCAAGAGATATAGTAACAAAGGATTCTATTAAAAATGCATTAACAGTAGATATGGCACTTGGATGTTCAACCAATAGTGTTCTTCATTTAACTGCTATTGCAAATGAGGCTAAAATTCCAATGAATCTTGATATTATAAATGAAATGTCAGCTAAGGTACCAAATCTTTGTAAATTAGCACCGGCATCTGATACACATATTGAAGATTTATATGCAGCTGGTGGAATTAAAGCTGTAATGAGTGAATTAAATAAAAAGAATTTATTAAATTTAAATTGTATTACTGCAACTGGTAAAACTGTTGAGGAAAATATTAAAGATGCTAAGGTTTTAGATTATTCAGTAATAAAACATATAGAAGAACCATATAGCCAAACTGGTGGTATAGCAATATTAAAAGGAAATTTAGCTCCAGATGGCGCAGTTGTTAAAAGATCAGCAGTTTTAAAGGAAATGCTTACACATAAAGGACCAGCTAAGGTTTTTGATTCTGAGGAAGAAGCTATAGAAGCTATTTTAGGAAAGAAAATTGTAAAAGGTGATGTTGTAGTTATTAGATATGAGGGGCCAAAGGGTGGGCCAGGAATGAGAGAAATGTTATCACCAACTTCTGCAATTTGTGGAATGGGGCTTGATTCATGTGTTGCACTTATTACTGATGGAAGATTTAGTGGGGCAACTAAAGGAGCAGCAATAGGACATGTTTCTCCAGAAGCAGCTGATGGTGGAAATATTGCTTTAGTACAAGATGGAGATATTATTTCTATTGATATTTCAAATGGAAATTTAGATTTACTTGTAACAGATGAGGAATTAGCTAAGCGTAAAGAAAATTTAAAGCCATTTGAACCAAAGGTTAAAGAAGGCTATTTATCAAGATATGCTAGGTTAGTAAGCTCTGCAAGTAGTGGAGCAGTGTTTAGGTAGTGGATAGTTAAGTGACAAGTGACAAGTTTCAAGTGACAAGTTTTAAGTGACAAGTGACAAGTTTCAAGTGACAAGTTAAGGAGGAAACTCCTTGGGGAGTTTCTGAAAAATATATTTATTAAATTCAGCCGATAGATCTTCGCTTATTCCATCTAGTTTTTTATGTTTCTAAAAATATATTTATTAAATTCAGCCTAAGCTGAATTTATACCTAAACTTGCCACTTGCCACTTGCCACTTGTCACTTGTCACTGAATAAGCTTGTCACTGAATAAGCTTGTCACTAAAAATGGGGGTGTTTTAAATGTTACTGACAGGTGCTGAAATTCTTGTTAAGTCTTTATTAAATCAGGGTGTTGATACTGTTTTTGGATATCCTGGGGGGGCTGTTTTAAATATATATGATTATTTATACAAATATAAAGATCAAATAAATCATTATTTAACTTGCCATGAGCAGGGAGCAGCACATGCAGCAGATGGATATGCAAGATCTTCAGGTAAGGTTGGAGTATGTATTGCAACATCTGGACCAGGTGCAACAAACCTTGTAACTGGTATTGCAACGGCATATATGGATTCAGTTCCTTTAGTTGCAATAACAGGAAATGTCCAAAAGAGTTTGCTTGGAAGGGATAGTTTCCAAGAGGTTGATATTACAGGAATAACAATGCCAATTACAAAACACAATTTTATTGTTAAGGATATTAATAATTTAGAAGAAACTATTAGAAAGGCATTTTATATTGCAAAGGAAGGAAGGCCAGGACCGGTATTAATAGATATCCCAAAGGATATAACATCTGATAAGACGGAATATAATGGATTAAGTCCATTGCCAGTTGAGCCAAAAAGTAAGCATATTACTGTTACTTCATTAAATGAGGCAGCTAAGTATATTAATGATTCAGAAAAACCTCTTATTTATGCAGGGGGAGGAGTTATAAACTCAGATGCTACTGAAGAATTAATTAATTTTGCAGAAAAGATAAATGCACCAGTTGCAACAACATTAATGTGTAGAGGTGCAATTCCTTCAGAACATAGATTAAATACAGGAATGATAGGAATGCATGGAAGTAATGCATCAAATATTTTAGCAACTAAATGTGATTTAATAATTGCTCTTGGGGCAAGATTTAGTGATAGGGTAATTAGTGATAAGGAGTTTATAAATAATGCTAAAATTATTCAAATAGATGTTGATCCAGCAGAAATTAATAAGAATGTAAGGGTTGATTCATTTATTATTGGAGATATTAAAGTTGCATTACAAAAATTAATGCCATTAATAAATGAAAAAAGAAATGAAAATTGGTTAAAAACTGTGGAAGAATTAAAGCTTTTATCTATTACTAAAAATAATAGTGATGATGGTGAACAATTAACACCTAGATTTTTATTTGAAAAGCTTAGTTCTTTAGATGATGGCAGTTTTGTCATGACAACAGAAGTTGGACAGCATCAAATGTGGACAGCACAATATTTTAATTTTAAAACTCCAAGAACATTAATTTCATCAGGTGGTCTTGGAACTATGGGATTTGGATTAGGGGCAGCAATTGGAGTAAAAGTTGCTAGTCCAAATAAAACTGTATTTAATATTGCTGGTGATGGAAGCTTTGGAATGAACTGCAATGAATTTGCAACAGCTGTTAAGTATAATATTCCAATTAAAATTATTGTTATGAATAATAATGTATTGGGTATGGTTAGACAGTGGCAAAGTTTATTTTATGAAGCAAGATATTCTCAAACTACATTAGATAGGGCAACTGATTTTGTTAAGCTTGCAGAAGCTTTTGGAGGAGTTGGATTTAGAGTAGAAAAAAGAGATGAACTTGATGGTGTATTAAAGGAAGCTTTATCTGTAAATAGGCCAGTAATAATAGATTATAAAATTGATAGTGATAAGAAGGTATTTCCGATGGTTGCTCCAGGGTCACCAATTCATCAAATTATTAATGAAGAAGATTTAGAAGGAAAATAAAAAAACAGCAATTAAATAGTTAATTTAAATTTCTATCAAAATATGAATGGTAGTAAATTTTTATAGATAAAAAATAAATAAGTCGGGGGTATTAAATATGGCAAAAATGTTTTATGAAAAGGACACAAATTTAGGGTTATTAAAAGGGAAAAAGGTTGCAGTTATTGGTTATGGTAGCCAAGGACATGCACATGCATTAAATCTTCATGAAAGTGGAGTTGATGTAGTTGTTGGATTATATGAAGGAAGTAAGTCTTGGGATAAGGTTAAGGAAGCTGGATTAGAAGTTGCTACAGTTGCAAATGCAGTTAAGTCTGCAGATGTAGTTATGGTTTTAGTACCAGATGAAAAGCAAGCTAAATTATATAAGGAAGAAATAGCTCCATATTTAGAAGAGGGAAATGCTTTAGCATTTGCTCATGGGTTTAACATTCATTATGGACAAATTGTTCCACCAGCTAATGTTGATGTATTTATGGTTGCACCAAAGGGACCAGGACACATGGTAAGAAGAACTTATACAGAAGGTTCAGGAGTTCCTTGCTTAATAGCGGTTCAACAAGATTATACTGGAAATGCTAAAGAAGTTGCATTAGCTTATTCTAATGGTATTGGTGGAGCTAGAGCAGGTGTATTAGAAACTACTTTTAAGGATGAAACTGAAACAGATTTATTTGGTGAACAAGCTGTTCTTTGTGGTGGAGTTACTGCACTTATAAAGGCTGGCTTTGAAACTTTAGTAGAAGCAGGGTATGCTCCTGAAAATGCTTATTTTGAATGTTTACATGAAATGAAACTTATTGTTGATTTAATGTATCAAGGTGGTATGGCTGCAATGAGATATTCTATTTCAGATACTGCTGAATATGGTGATTATGTAACTGGTAGCAGAATAGTTACTGATGAAACAAAGAAAGAAATGAAGAAAGTATTAACTGAAATTCAAGATGGTACATTTGCTAGAAACTGGTTAATGGAAAATCAAGTAGGAAGACCTCAATTTAATGCAATGAGAAGAATGGAAGCAGAACACCCAATTGAAAAGGTTGGTAAAGAGTTAAGAGAAATGATGTCTTGGATTGATACTAAGAATTTAGATTAATTAATTATTTATATAAATTTATAATTTTATTAGTTATAAGGGAATATCTTTTAAGGTATTCCTTTTATTAGTTTATTTAACAGTTTACTTTAGAAAAAGGTTAATAAACAAAAACACGAACAATATTTTTTGAAAGTAATTAAAAATATAAAAAAATAATAAAAAACATGGACAAATATTAAAAAATATATTATATTATTCATATAATTTGTTTGTTAATAATATTAATTATGTAAACATTGAATTATATTTGTTGATTTTATGGGAGGAGATATATTGCAAAATAATGAGGGGGTAATTAAGTGATAAATTTAATATCTAAGTATTTTAATTTTCAAGAAAAGGATACTAACTTGAAAACAGAAACAGTAGCAGGAGTAACAACATTTTTAACAATGGCATATGCATTATTTTTAATTCCTAGTGTTTTAGGTGATGCAGGAATGCCAGAAAAAAGTGTGTTTGCTGCAACAGCATTGGCAGCTGCAATTGGGACTTTTATTATGGGGATATTTGCAAAGTTTCCAATGGGATTAGCGCCAGGGGTTGGATTAAATGCTTTCTTTACATATAGTGTTTGTATAGGAATGGATATTCCATGGCAAACAGCATTATCAGGTGTATTAGCATCTGGAATTATATTTTTAATAGTGTCAATTACAGGAATAAGAGAAATGGTTATAAAAGCAATACCAACAAATTTAAAATTTGCTGTAAGTGCAGGAATTGGATTGTTTATAGCTTTTATTGGATTAAAGAATGCTGGAATAGTTGTGGCAAATGAATCAACATTTGTAGGTCTTGGAGATTTAACAAATCCAACAGTATTACTTTCTGTATTTGGTCTTATTGTAATAGCAATATTAATGGTTAGAGGGTCTAATATAGCAATATTTATTGGTATGGTAGCAACGGTAATTGTAGGAATGATTTTTGGTTTAATAAATTTTCCAGATAAAATAATATCAATGCCACCATCAATTGCACCTACATTTGGAGTTGCAATTAAAAATATAGGAAACATATTTAATCCTCAAATGATATTAGTTATATTTACATTTTTATTTATGGATTTTTTTGATACAGCAGGGACAATGGTTGCAGTTGGGTCTAAGATTGGATTATTAAAAAATGATGGATCAATTGAAGGTGGTTCTAAAGCATTATTAGCAGATTCAGTTGCTACTTGTATAGGAGCAATATTTGGGACTACTAATACAACTTCTTATGTTGAATCATTATCAGGAGTAGCAGTGGGAGCAAAAACAGGATTTTCAAGTGTTGTAGTAGGAATTTTATTTTTAATTTCATTATTTTTCTCACCATTACTTACAGTAATTACTTCAGCAGTAACTGCACCAGCTCTTATTATAGTTGGGTCATTAATGTGTAGTAGTCTTAAGGAAATTGAATGGGATAAACCAGAAGTTTCAATATCATCATTTTTAACTGTAATATTAATGCCATTAACTTATAGCATTGGGGAGGGAATAGCATGTGGATTTTTAGCATATGTAGTCCTTATGTCTTTTAAGGGAAAAGTTAAAAAGGTTCATCCAGTTATGTATGTTTTATCAGGATTATTTATAATATATTTTGCAGTAAGATAATGAATAAAACTTTACAATAATAATTGCAGTCTGTATAATTAACTTGTAATTTGTTAAAACTAATATGGTAGATTGCATTGAAGAGGAGCAGTAAATAAAATTTTAACTTAAAGCGATTTAGGGATGGTGTAAGCCTAAAATTTAAAACTATTGAAGGAAACCTTGGAGCAATAAAAATTAATAAGTATTTGAGTGGGTTAATAATTTATATTAACCAATTTAGGTGGTAACGCGGAATATAAGTTTTCGTCCTAATAATATTTGGGATGGAAACTTTTTTTTATTTGGATATAAATGGGTGTACCTCCGTGGAACAACCATTTTTTATATATTATATATAAAGGAGCATTAAATATGGCATTTGAAAAATTAGCTGAAATAATATTCCCTAATGTTGAACATGATAGAGAATATTATATAGCAAAATACCCAAAAAGAAACTTAAAAGAAGGTGCTAGAGTAACTAGATATGCACCATCACCAACAGGATTTCAACATATAGGTGGAGTTTTTGCTGCATTAATCAATGAAAGATTAGCAAGCCAAAGTGAAGGAGTTTTTTATTTAAGAATAGAAGATACAGACCAAAAGAGAGAAGTTGAAGGTGCTATTGAAGATACAATTGAAACTATGCACAATTTTGGAATGTATTTTAGCGAAGGAATGACTGGTCAAGAAACTTCAAAAGGTGAATATGGCCCATACAGACAAAGTGAAAGAGCTGAAATATACAGAACTTTTGCTAAAGATTTATTATTAAAAGGTTTAGCATATCCAGATTTTTGTACTCCAGAAGAATTAGCTGCTTTAAGAGAAGAGCAAATAGCTAATAAGATAACTCCAGGATACTATGGAGAATATGCTAAATATAGAAATATTACTGAAGAAGAAGCTATTGAAAGAATAAACAATGGTGAAACTTATATTTTAAGATTAAAATCACCAGGAAATATTGAAAATAGAGTAGAATTCCACGATTTAATAAAGGGAGATATATCTTTCCCAGAAAATAATCAAGATGTAGTTTTAATAAAAGGAGATGGGCTTCCAACATATCACTTTGCACATGCAATAGATGATTATTTAATGAGAACTACAGATGTAATAAGAGGAGAAGAGTGGTTATCATCACTTCCAATACACGTTCAATTATTTGAAGTATTAGGATTTGAAAGACCAAACTATGCTCATATTCCAACAATAATGAAACAAGAAGGTGGATCTAAGAGAAAGCTTTCTAAGAGAAAAGATGCTGAAGCAGCTGTTTCTTATTATAATGAAGTTGGATATCCAGTAGTATGTGTTATTGAATACTTATTAAACATAGTAAATTCAAGTTATGAAGAATGGAGAGCAGAAAATCCAATTGCTGATTATCATGAATTCCATGTTGCTTTAGAAAAAATGAGTAAGAGCGGAGCATTATTTGATTTAGTTAAATTAAATGACGTTTCTAAAGATGTTATAGCTAGAATGCCAGCAGATAAAGTATATGAACAATATACTGCATGGGCTAAACAATATGATGAAGAAATGTATAACTTAGTAACTTCAAATGAAGCTATGGCAAGAGAAATATTTAATATAGATAAAGAAGGTCCAAAACCAAGAAAAGACTTTGCAAAGTGGGATGAAGTTAAGGATAAGATATTCTATTTCTTTGATGAATTATTCTATAATGAAACTGCAGAGCAGGTTGAGTTACCAAAAACTTTATTATTAGAAAATGCTAAAGCTATAATTGAAGAATATGCTAAAAAGTTTACTTTTAATATAGGAAGTCAAGAAAATTGGTTTGAAGAATTAAAAGTAATTGGAGCAGAACTTGGATATTGTGCAAATAGAAAAGAATTTAAGGCTAACCCAGAAGCTTATAAGGGAATGATTTCTGATGTTGCAGGTGCAGTAAGAAGTGCATTATCACATAGAACAAATACTCCAGATCTTTATACTATAATGCAAATTATAGGAGAAGAAAAGGTTAGAGAAAGATTTAATAGATTTTTAGAGTTATAAAAATTAAAAGATTTTTAACTAGAAAAAATGTTATATTTTATCTATAAGAAAAAAAGCTGTATTTAGATTATAGAATTAGTCTAAATACAGTATTTTTTATGATTAGATTAGTAAAAAATAAAGTTATAAAATTATAGAAAAAAATGTGCTTTTTTTCATTATTTTAATTTAAATTCACAACTTGGTCCAAAATGAAATTAATACAAGGTATTAAAGAAAATAAAGTGTACAAACTATTATTGTAGCGGTGGTAGAACTAAGTATAGACTTGGCTGTATCAGGGCTAAATTTAATAGGACATTGGAGGAAAATATTATGAGTAATAATTCAAACTGTGGATGTCATAAAGAAGGTAAAGGAGAGCATAATTCACACACTGGATGTGGATGTCATGAAGGACAAAAAACAGCAGTAAATAATCAATGGGCATCACCTGCAAGTGCAAAATCAGAAATAGAAAATAAATGTGGATGTGATCATAAAATTAAATAATATTAATAGAAATCAATTTAAAAATAATTTATAGAAATAACTTCTAGTATTAAATTAATAAAAGCGAGCAAAATAATATTGTTAAGAGTTTCAGGAGTATAGACCAATGGGATAAAAAATAAGACTAGTTCAATATTTTAACTATTTTATAGCTTGTGTATCTACAAAATGCGTTATACATAATTATATAAGTAGAGACTTGGTTCAGTGTGCATTCAATTATAAAAAATTACTGTGTATGAAACCTCAACGAACACTTACTATACCTAATTAAAAATTAAAGAAAGGCAAATTGCCTTTCTTTAATTTTTTTATTTTAATTTAAATGAAGATTTTAAAGGTACAATTCTATTAAATACTAATTTATCATTAGTAGTATATTTAGTATCAATATTAAAGAAACCATTTCTAACTAATTGGAACTTATCTTGAGGTTTAGCATTTTCAACAGCTGTTGGTTCAATGAATCCTTGCAAAATTTCTAAAGAGTTAGGATTTATTTGTTCTAAGAAATGCTTACCTTCATTTTCAGGAGCATCATCTAATATTAAAGGTTCATACAATCTAAATTCAGCAGGTACACAGTTATTTGCATCTACCCAGTGAATAGTTCCTTTAACCTTTCTTCCTGTAAATCCAGAACCACTTTTAGTTTCAGGATCATAAGTGCAATGAATTTCAGTTACATTGCCATTTTCATCTTTAATTACTTCATTACATTTAACAAAGTAAGCACCCATTAATCTAACTTCATTACCAGGGAATAATCTGAAATATTTCTTTATTGGAACTTCCATAAAGTCTTCTTGTTCAACATATAATTCTCTTGAAAATGGAACAAGTCTCTTTCCAAATGATTCATCTTTAGCATTGTTGCTAACTTCTAACATTTCAGTTTGCCCTTCTGGATAATTAGTAATAACTAATTTTAAAGGTTTTAAAATAGCCATTGCATTAGGAGCCTTTAATTGTAAATCTTCTCTTACAAAATAATCAAGCATTTGAGAATCTACTGTAGAATTTGCTTTAGCAACACCAATAGCAGAACAGAAATTCTTTAATGCTTCTGGTGTACATCCTCTTCTTCTTAAGCCACAAATAGTAGGCATTCTTGGATCATCCCATCCATCAACAACACCTTCATCAACTAATTGTTTAAGTTTTCTTTTACTCATAACAGTATTAGTCATGTTTAATCTAGCAAATTCTATTTGTCTAGGCTGAGCTTCCATTTCACATTCTCTAACAACCCAATCATATAAAGGTCTATGATCCTCAAATTCTAAAGTACAAATAGAGTGAGTTACCTTTTCTATGGCATCTTCTAATGGATGAGCAAAATCATACATAGGGTAGATGCACCATTTATCTCCAGTGTTATGGTGAGTTGCATGAGCAATTCTATAGATTATAGGATCTCTCATATTCATATTAGGAGAAGACATATCAATTTTAGCTCTTAAAACTTTTTCTCCATCTGAAAATTCACCATTTTTCATTCTTTCAAATAAATCTAAATTTTCCTCAACACTTCTGTTTCTATAAGGACTTTCTTTACCAGGTTCAGTTAAAGTACCTCTATATTCTTTAGCTTCTTCTGGAGTTAAGTCACAAACATAAGCTAATCCTTTTTTTATTAAAAGAACAGCTCTGTTATACATTTCATCGAAATAATCGGATGCAAAGTAAAGTTCATCCCAATTTCCACCAAGCCATTTTACATCTTCTTTTATTGATTCAACATATTCTGTATCTTCTTTTACAGGGTTAGTGTCATCGAATCTAAGATGTGTTTTACCATGGAATTCTTCAGCTAATCCAAAATTTAAAAGAATAGATTTTGCATGACCTATATGAAGGTATCCATTTGGTTCTGGTGGAAAACGAGTTATTATTTCTTGGTGTTTTCCACTTTCTAAATCATTTACTATTATATTTCTTATAAAATTAGAAGAATTAATTTCAGTTGACATAGTTTACCTCTCCTATTGACTATTAATTTTAGGTGTGAACTACTCTCCACTTATAGAAGTGGGGTTTCTTGGTTAATATACCTAACGGTACAAGTTTACCCAAGCTTATTTAGTGTCTAAATCCGTTATTATTACTCATTTCTATCATTTAATACTGACTATATTGTACTATTCTTGTTGACTATCGTCAAGTGATGTCCATCTCCCATTTTAGAAGATGGGAGATGGACATCACATTTCAGATAAAAAATAATTATTTCCTAATTATATAAAATTTATAACATATATTTTACTATTACTAATAATTTTATATTGAAGATAATGAAAAAATAAAGTAGCATATACAAGAAATTTATAGATAGGGTGTAAAACCTCGTGGCTTCATGCCCGAGGCTGTAAGCCAATTACTTTAATTTTTGGTCTTGTATATATTTTTTAATTTATTTAAAAATAAAAAAAAAGTGTTGACAAAAAAAGTCGAATGATATAATATTATGTCATAAGATATTTGCGCCTTTAGCTCAGAAGATAGAGCACCTAGCTCTTAACTAGGGGGTCCGGGGTTCAAGTCCTTGAAGGCGCACCAAAGCAGAGGTAAAAAACCTCTGCTTTTTTTTATATAATAAATGATAACCTTTTTATATACAACATGTTATATAAATTAATATAAAAATTATATTAATTAGTGAAAACGGAGGTAGATTTCATGTTAGAAATAAGCGAGTATGTAAATTTAAATGGAGTTAAACAATATATTCTTGCAACAGGTAATGAAAATGGACCTTTAATGTTATTTCTACATGGAGGACCAGGAGTATCTCAAAGTGGTTTTATAAGAAAATATCAAAGCAAATTAGAAGAAGATTTTCTTGTTGTAAATTGGGATCAACGTGGTGCTGGAAAATCAAATACAAAGATATTTTCAAAAGATGAATTAAAAATAAATAATATTGTTAATGATGCTATTTCTTTAATAGAAATATTAAGGGATAGATTTAAAAAAAATCGTATTTATTTAGTAGGGCATTCTTTTGGAAGTTTGATAGGAATAATTTTATCACAAAAGATACCACAATATATAAAGGCATATATATCTATAGGCCAAGTTGTTAATATAAATGAAGGAGATAAATTTATTTATAAAATTTTATTAAAAAAAGTTAATAATGAAAATTATCAAAAGGGAATCAAAATTTTAAAAAATATAGGAAAACCACCTTACAAAACTCAAGATAGTATTAATAAATTAAATAAATTAATACAAAAGTATAAAGGTGATGTTTTTAAATTTAGCAAGATATCCCTTATTTTAAAAAGTATTTCCTTTAAATACTATAACTTATTTGATTGGTTTAAATTTTTAGGTGGAATTATTATTTCAAATAGATATATGTATTCAGAAATGTCATGTATAAACTTATTTAATGCAAATAATAAATTTGAAATTCCAATATATTTTTGTTGTGGAGATAATGATTATCATACTCCTAGTAAGATAGTAGAAGAATATTATAATTTTATAAATGCACCTAAAAAGCAAATATACAAGTTTAAGTTATCAGCACATATGCCTAATATAGAAGAAGAAACATGTTTTTATAATATGTGTAAGGCAATATATATAGAAAATGAATAATTTTTATTATTAACTTAATATATAAAGCTAAAATTTTGATTTATAAGGAGGGGAAATGAATAAGAAATATTTTAAAGAAAATATACTAATAGTAACTTATGGATTAATAATGTTTTTTTTAATAAGTAATTTAAAGTATGTATCACATGTTATTGATAATTTAATAGAAATTATCTTACCAGTTATATTTGGATGTGTTTTAGCGTTTTTTTTAAATATGCCAATGAGCTTTTTAGAAAAGAAAATTAGAATATTACTGAAAAAATTTAATTTAAATGAAAAAAAAGTATTTACAATTAGTCGAGCTATGTCATTAGTAATAGTTTTTTTAACACTTATTATTGGAGGGACATTAGTTATTAATGTAGTAATACCTGAGATTTTACATAACTTATATACTTTTATAGAAAAGGCACCTGAACAAATTAAAAATATAGAAAAATTTTTAACTCAAAATAGCAATAATAATTATATATTAGAAACTATATTTTCCAAGTTCAATAAAGTAGATAATAATATTATGAGTATAGTAAATAATATACTAAAAACTTCATTTTCAGGAATTTTAAATATTACTTTAGGAATAACTAATGTTTTAATTAATTTAATTTTAGGTTTGGTAATATCTATATATATTTTATTAGAAAAAGAAAGTCTAAAATTTCAAATTAAAACTATTATATGTAAGTTTATGAAAGATAAACATAAAAGATATGTTATAGAAACAATAAAATTGACTTATAGCAAATTTAAAAAATATATTTTTGGGCAAACAATTGATTCTTTTATATTATCTATAATGATATTTGTTAGTATGGCAATTTTAAATATTCCATATGGTTTATTTATAAGTTTAATACTTGGATTATGTGCAGCAGTACCAATTTTAGGACCATTTATAGGTATTATAATAACAACTATTATTATGATTATAGCTGGGTATAAAAACATATTGCTATTTATTTTTATAGTTGTGTTAATGCAACAAATTGAAGGGAATATAATTTATCCAATAGTTGTGGGAAATTCAATAGGACTTTCTTCATTATATATTGTTTTAATAGTTATTGTTTTTTCAAGTTTATTTGGTATTTTAGGAGTAATAGTTGGGGTTCCTTTATGTGGAGTATGTTATGAACTTATATGTAATTATATAAGGCAAAAAGATGTAGTAAATTGATAATTATTATAGTTAAAAAGGGGTAAAAAAATGAAAATAAATAAAAAGTTATTTAAGATAATACAAAGTATAATCATAGTAACAATATTTTTTCTAGCTTTTAAAGAATTATATAAAATATTTATAGATATAGATATAAATTTATTTAAGAAATATGCTGATAGGTTAACAGTTCCTAACTTGTTAATAATTGCATTATTAGGAATAGTTTCTTATATGCCATTGTCATTTTATGATTTAATTACAAGGAAGAGCATACCAATAGATTTGCCAACAAAGAAGGTATATAAATACTCTTGGATTGCTACTTCTATTTCAAATATTGTTGGATTTGGTGGTAGTTCTGCCATTCTTATAAAAAATTATTTTTATAAAAATCATGTAGATGACCAATCAAAATTAACAAAGGAAAATTTAAAGGTTGTAGGGTTAAATTTAAGTGGTTTTTCTTTAATATGTCTTATATATAGCATATGGTGTGCATTTACCATTAAAAAGTTTGACATAGTTTTTTATGGTTCAACATTAGTGGGATTATATATTATAGGTGTTTTAATTTTCAGTACTTATAAGTTTATTAAAGATAAAGACAAAAATGCATATTTAGCTACTATAAAAATAGCATTTATTTCAATTCTTGAATGGGCAACAACAATTTTATTAATTTATGGATTAATACTTATCATAGGGATAAAGGTAACATTAATTCAATTTTTCCCTGTTTATATTAAAGCAATAATAATAGCTATTATTAGTATGATTCCAGGTGGAGTAGGTACATTTGATTTAACTTTACTTACAGGATTAAAAAGTTTTAATGTTCAATCAGAGCAAATATTATTATTATTATTATTATATAGAATAAGTTACTATATAGTTCCTTTAGTTATAGGGGCAATATTATATATAGATGATGTATATAAAAAGGCTAATGTTGAAACAAGAGAATTAATATCAAGAGTTAATTCAAAAATATCAACTACACTTTTAATATTAATGGTTTATATTACTGGAATAGGTTTAATATTTTGGATAACAATTGATATACCAGCATTTATACATAAAACTACAATATTTAATATGGATATATTTGATTTTGCCATATCTTTAAGTATAATTTTAGGATTCTTATTAGTAGCATTAGCACCAATTTTAAGTACTAAAACTAAAAAAGTATATTATATTTTAATAGCATCTTTTTCTATAATAACAATATATTCACTAGTTGTTGTTAAAAGTTTTAATGCATGTATAATAAATGCAATTGCATGGGTATTAATAATTTTAAGCAAAAAAAGATTTTATAAAAAAGGTTTTATATTTACATGGAATAATGCAATAAAGGGTATAGCATCAGTTTTAGTATTACTTATATTAAACTTACAAATGGTATTTATTAAACCATCAGATGTAAAATTGTTTGAAGGAATAGAAGAATTTGATTTTGTAATGCCAAATGTATATGCAGATAAAGTATTAATTACTGTATTTTTAGGTGTAATAATATCAATATCATTAATTATAATTTTACTTAATATAAATAAATTTAATAAATTCCCTGCACAAAAATTAAATAAAGAAAGAATTATTGAATTAATATCTAAATATGGTGGTTCAAGCTTAGCGCATTATGTTTTTGTTGGAGATAAATATGTTCATATAAGTAAAAAAGAAGATGTATTTTTCCAATATCAAATTATAAGTGATAAAATAATAGTTTTAGGCGGCCCTATAGGAAATAGAGAAGCGTTTTCTGAAGCAATTAAGGAGTTTTATGATTTAGCAGATTTGTATGGTTATACGCTAGTATTTAGTGGTGTAGATATGAATATATTTCCAGAACTTCATGACATGGGATATGATTTCCTTAAACTTGGTCAAGATGCACTTGTAAAATTAGATGAATTTTCATTAGCAGGAAATAAAAATAAAAGTAAACGACAAGCTGTATCTAGAATTGATAAAGCAGGATATACTTTTTCTATAGAAACACCTCCATTTACAGATGAATTATTTAAAGAATTAAAAGAAGTATCTGATGAATGGTTAAATGGAAAAAAGGAAAAGGGGTTTGCTGTAGGATACTTTAACAAAGAGTATATGGAGATGGATAAAATAGCAATAGTTAGAAATAGTGAAGGTGAAATTAAAGCTTTTGCAAATATAATGCCTATGTATGATGGTAATAAGACATTATCTATAGATCTTATGAGATTTAAGAATATAGAGTTAAATGGAATAATGGACTTTATATTTGTAAACTTATTTGAGTATGGTAAAGAAAATGGATATGAATTCTTTAATTTAGGATTAGTTCCACTAGCAGATGTAGGTGAAAGTAACTATTCATTTATAAGAGAAAAAATAGCATATCAAATATTTAATAATGGAAACTTTATTTATTCATTTAAGGGGTTAAAGAAGTTTAAAGATAAGTATGCAAGTAAGTGGGATGATAAATATATAGCATACAAAAAGGAAAGTTCATTATTAATAACTTGTATTCAATTATTAACAATTTTATCTCAAGACAAGAAGGATTAATTGGGTATTATGGATAAAAATATTTTAAGAAAAGAAATATTAGAAAGAAGAAATTATCTAGAATTAGATAACAAAAGTAAATATGATAAGGTAATATTTGAAAAATTAATAAATAGTGATATTTATAAAAAATCAAAAAAAATATTTACTTATATAAGCTTTGGTTCAGAGGTAGATACTAAGAAATTTATAAACTATGCTATAAGTGATAATAAAGATATTTATGTTCCTAAAACAGATAAAGTTAATAAAGAAATGTTAGCAATAAAAATTAACAGTTTAAATAACATGAATGTGGATAAATTGGGTATACTTGAACCAAAGCATGTGGATAAAAGTAAAATTGGAGATAAGTTTGATTTAATAATAATGCCTGGTGTAGCTTTTGATAAGAATGGAAATAGGATTGGTTATGGTGGAGGGTATTATGATAAATATATTTCAAAAATTAATGATAAATGTGTTAAATTAGCCCTAGCATATGAATTGCAAATAGTAGAAAATATTAAATCAGAAATCCACGATATTAAAGTTGATTTTATTATAACTAACAAATAAAACTAAAATTTATATTAACTTGAAACTTGTAGCTTTAAATAAGTTGTGTGAAAAGAAAAATCTAATGTAATGTGCAGATTACATTAGATTTTTTCTTATTTAAATTAATTTATTTTATAAAACTATCTTTCTTTGTTAGCTATTTCAGTAGTGATTCTAGAAACAAAAGCATCTAAAGCCATTGCACCTTCATCATCATTCTTTCTGCTTCTTACAGAAACTTCATTGTTTGCAGCTTCCTTTTCACCAACAACTAAGATATAAGGAACTCTTTCAAGTCTAGCTTCTCTAATCTTATAACCAATCTTTTCAACTCTGTGGTCAACTTCAACTCTAACACCATTTTTTCTTAAAGTCTTAACTACTTCATCAGCATATTCAGCATACTTATCAGATAGTGGAAGAACCTTAGCTTGAACAGGAGACATCCAAGTTGGGAAAGCACCAGCATACTTTTCAATTAAAGTTGCAATAGTTCTTTCATAACATCCAATTGAAGATCTGTGAATAACAAATGGTATTTTCTTTTCTCCATCTTTATCAATGTAAGTCATACCAAGTCTTTCACCTAAAGCAAAGTCAATTTGAACTGTGATTATTGTATCTTCTTTTCCATGAACATTTTTAGCTTGAATATCTAACTTTGGACCATAGAATGCTGCTTCACCTTCAGCTTCAACATAATCAATTCCTAAGTGATCTAATATAGTTCTCATTTGATTTTGTGTAGCTTCCCAAGCCTCTGGGTTGTTTATATATTTTTCAGTATCTTTTGGATCCCATTTAGAGAATCTATAAGAAATATCTTCAGATATACCTAAAGTTTCCATAACGTAATTTATTAAATCAACAACTTCTTTAAATTCATCTTCTAATTGTTCTGGAGTACAAATTATATGACCTTCAGATAAAGTGAATTGTCTAACTCTAGTTAATCCATGCATTTCACCAGAAGCTTCTTTTCTAAATAAAGTAGAAGTTTCTGCATATCTTATAGGAAGATCTCTGTAGCTATGTTGTTCTGCGTTATAAACTGTAAATTGGAATGGGCAAGTCATAGGTCTTAATGCCATAACTTCAGCATCTTTTTCTTCATCACCTAACACAAACATTCCATCTTTATAGTGGCTCCAGTGTCCAGAAGCAACAAATAAATCATTCTTAGACATAAATGGAGTTTTAGTTAATACATAGCCTCTTCTTTCTTCTTCATCTTCAATCCATCTTTGAAGAGTTTGGAATAATTTAGCTCCTTTTGGCATAAATAGTGGAAGACCTTGACCAACTTTCTCATCAGTTGTGAAGATTCCAAGTTCTCTTCCTAATTTATTGTGATCTCTCTTTTTAGCTTCTTCTAAAGCTTCTAAGTGAGCATCTAAATCAGCTTTCTTTAAAAATGCTGTTCCGTAAATTCTAGAAAGCATTTTATTTTTTTCATCACCTTTCCAGTAAGCACCGGCAGTTCTTAAAAGCTTTATGGCTTTAATATTTTTTAATGACATTACGTGAGGACCAGCACAAAGGTCTGTGAAATCACCAATTTTGTAGAAAGATATAATTTCATCTTCTGGAAGGTCATTTATTAATTCAACCTTATAAGGTTCATCCTTCATAAGTTCTAAAGCTTCATTTCTTGGAAGTTCAAATCTTTCTATTGAAGGATTTTCTTTTATTATTTTTTTCATTTCAGCTTCTATTTTATCTAAATCATCTGCTGTAAAAGCTTTTTCTACATCAAAATCATAATAAAAGCCGTTAGCAATTGCAGGACCTATAGCAATTTTTGCTTCAGGGAATAATCTTTTTACTGCAGCAGCAAGAACATGAGAAATACTATGTCTTACAGTATCTTTTCCTTCTTGAGCATCAAAAGTGCAAACTTCTAATTCACAATCTTCATTTAAAGTTGTTCTTAAATCAACAACATTTCCATTTACTATTCCACATTGTGCAACTCTTGCTAAACCTTCACTAATTGCTTTAGCAACATCTAAAACTGAAGATCCATTTTCAACTTCTTTAATAGATCCATCTTTTAAAGTAATTTTAATCATTTTTAATAACTCCCTTCATTTTTATGTTTTTAGTTAATAATAATGTTGTAAAAAGGTTAAATATGTGTGTAGCGTTTTGAGGTTAACCTTAATGCAAATTTAAACTTAATTAATTTTGTTAATAAGTTTATGTATAAAAAAAGCTCGTCGTCGCTTTTCTTATACAAATAGTATAGAAAAGGGACGAGAGCATTATAATTCCCGCGGTTCCACCCTTAATTGCCTATAAAATAAAGGCCTCTTAAGAAAACACCGTAACGTGATGCAACGGACTGGATTAGAGTCTCTCAGAGGTAGTTTTCAATTAATTTCATATAAAAATACTTTCAGCTATTGTATTTTCTCTCTGAAAATGAAGGTTTAATTTACTTGTCTCTTCATAGATTTAATTTATGGGGTTGTTTCATTAAAAATAAATACTATAATATATTAGGTTAATTTTTAATTACAAAAATAATATATTATATAATTTTTAATTTGATGACTCCATTTTTAAGTTTTATTTAACAATAATTATAAATATCTAAATTAATTATGTCAATAAACTAGTAATGATTAATTTTTTAAAGAATTAATTATTTAAAGCATAAGTTGAATAAAATAAAACAAATTACGACAAAAAGCTACAAAAATTTAAATATTAGTGTAAAATAATAAAAGTATAATGCTATCTTTACGATTAGCATTAAAAATGCTCTTTATATTAATATCACAATCTATGAAGGGAGGGTGAATTTAATATTTTAATTATCTATAAATATAAAAAGTTTATATTTATTTAATTAAATAGAAGGGAGTGAAAAAAACAAATGAATAAAAGGTTAGTTTCCATTATTTGTGCAGCGGCATTATTTACTCAAACCTTGCCAACAAATGCAATTGCAACAACAATTGAAGATGCATTTATTAAAAAAGGTTTAAATAGTGAAGTTGATAAGGATAAAAGTGATTCTAATAATGAGGAATCAAGTTCTAAAGATGAAAATGAGACAAGCCAAGACAACAAGTTAAAGGAAGAAGAATTAGGACTTGATAAAGTTAAATTTAATGCATATATAGATAAAACTGATCAATTATTGTTTTCTATTGGATTTGATGAAAAAGAAAAGAAATTCACTGTTAGTGAACAATCTGAAAAGAATATATCAGAAGAAACTCCAGAAGAAACAATGTATACTATAAAAATATTTGATAAAGAGCAAAAAGAAAAGTTTTCAGTAGAACTTAAAGGTAAGGATACTGGAAATTCTGAAAAATTAGAGCCATTAAAAAGCTTAAACTATGAAGTAGGCGATTTTATACAAATAACACCTACTGATAGTAAGGATGTATTAAAGATTACTGGTAATATTCAAGGTGATGTGGACAAGCAAAAGGAAGATTATTCTGATGGAATTGATAATTATGATTACATTGGAAATGTAAGATTCCAAGTTGAAGAAGATCACCTTAAAACTGTATATAATGAAGCACCAGTTATAAATGGACTTACAGATATTGAAGAATCAGAAAATCCTATGAATGATATTCTCACTGGAATATCTATAAAGGATGATCATGATGGAGATATTGATAATTCTAAAATTGTGCCTTTAATAACAGAACTTGAAGGTGGAGTTTTAGAGGTAAGTTATACTGTTGAAGATAGCTGGGGAAGAAAAGCAACTGGTAAGAGAAAGATTTCACCTAAAAAAGTGGAGCAAGAAGAAGTAAAACAAGAAGAGCCAAAAATTATTAGGGAAGAAATTAAGTTACGTACTGGAAGTTCAAGTACAAGTCAAAATACTAATGGATTAGCTGATAATGTAATAACAGTTGAAGGGACACCATATTTTAATGGTCAACATATAAGATTTAAAATAAGATTTGATACTGTAGCGAAACAAATTCAAATTGTTGACCAAGATGGTAGAAAGTTAAGTAATACTGGAAATAATGAGTATTTTAGATTTGTATTATATGATAAGGATATGAATGAAAAAGCTTCGGTATCTTTATTAGGAAATGATAAAAGTGACTCTGATAAGTTAGATAAAATTGCCAATCAACTTTATGAAGAAGGAGACTTTATAGGGATATGGCATGCAGAAACTAAAGAGAGAGCTGGTGCAGAAAATGATCCAGAAAATGATGCAAATTCACCTTCATTTATTCCTAAGCTTAAAATAGGTGGAACAATAAAAGTTTTAAAGAAGGGTGATAATGGACAATTAGTTGAAGACACTGATGTTACAGATAAAAATTATTCAAATGGAATGGATAAAAGGGATATTTCTGAAAGAAGATTCCAAATTACATCAAATGGATTAAAAGAAGTAACTAATGATGCTCCTGAATTTGAAGAATTAAAAGATGTAGTTATTTCAAGGGGGGGAGAATTTGATCCATTAAAAGATGTTAAGGGCAAGATTACTGATGATTTTGATAAGTTTAATGATGATAATTTAGATACTAAAGCAGTTTCTATAACTTATAGCTCTTATGATGTTAAAAAAGTTGGAGAACAAACTATAACATATACTGCTACAGACAAGTGGGGAAGATCAAGCACTAAAACAAGAAAATTAACAGTTACATCAGAAAACCCACTTGATACTAAGTATATAGAGTTCAAAAAAAATAATGAGGGAAATAGTGGAACAAGCTTATTTAAAATAAAATTTGATTCAGTAGAACATAAACTATTGATAGATAATTTAGATAATATACAAGATTCCCCTATAGATTCATCAGTATCATCATCTATATTTAAGCTGAAAGTTTATACAAAAGGTGGAGTATTACAAAAAACATTAAATATTAAAGGTACTGATAATTTAAGAACTGTATTAAAGAAGTTTGATGGATATAAATATAATGTTGGTGACCGTATAGAATTATGGTCAAGTATTTCTAAAAGTATAGTAATTCATGGTGTAGATAGAAATATAGAATCAAATGGAACAGTACAACAACCTTCACCTAGTATACCAGGGCAAGGATCAGTTGAAACTCCACAACAACCATCAACTGGTGGGAATAGTTCAGGTGGAAGCGGAGGTTTAGGAAGTAATGGACAAGAATCTTCAGAGCAAAATACTAGAGAAGGTAATTTAATTCAAAGTGGCAACTCAGGAGAATCAAGTAGTACAAGTGAAAAAGAAGACTCTAATGATTATGAAAACTATGAAAATGGAATTGATAATTCAGATTTCATGAAAAATGTAAGATTTGAAATAGAATCTGATAAGTTAACTTATATTTATAATGAAGCGCCTAAATTTACAGTAGAAGATAATGTTAAACTACAAGTTAATAGAAATGGTAATTTAACTAAAGAACAATTAATGAAAGGTTTAACTGTTAGTGATGATCATGATGGTAATACTTTAACTGAAAAAGTTATTGTTGGAGCCATTGATACTAGTACTATAGGTGAAAAAGAAGTTGAATATAGAGTTGTAGATAGTTGGGGAAGAAGTTCATTAGTAAAAAGAAAGGTAACTGTATATCCTTACAATAATTTAGAATATAACTATATCAATGTTAAAAATAATGAAACAAATGAATCTATTTTAAAGATTAGGTTTGATGATATAAATAAAAAGCTTGTAGTTGATAAAGTTGATAAAAGTAAGATACCTAGTAGTTTAAATAGTGATACTGAAGTATTTAAACTTAAACTTATAAAAAATAAAAAAGATAATTTAAATACTAAAACAAGTGAAAGCAACCAAGATAGCAATAGTGAGGAATTGGAAAAAGGTATAGTTTTAACGAAAGCTGATTTGCTTAATAATGATAAAATTAATGAAATTAATGAACTGTCATATGATGGTTTTGAGTATATTTCTTTATGGGTTTATGATTCAGAAGATGGTATATCTATATCTAAAAAACCTAATTCAATTCCACAAGATGAAGTTATTGATAGTGAAAAATCAAATGAAAACTCTTCAAATGAAATACTTTTAAATGGATTTGATAGCCCAGAGAAAATGCAAAATACTAGATTTAAAATAAGAGCTGAAGGGTTAGAAAAGATATATAATGAAGGGCCAAAAATTAATGGATTAAATAGTACTTTATATGTATATAAAAACACAGATATAAAGAGAGAATATGCTTTAAAAGGAATAAGTGTATCAAGCAATATAGATACTACAATTTCTAATGAAGATATAGTAATTACAAATGTAGATAATGAAAATCTTGGAGATTTAAATGAAGAAATTAGCACAATTGGGAGCTTTATATTAAAGTATACTGTTACAGATTCATGGGGAAGAAGTGCAACATATAATAGAACTGTATCTGTAATATCAAAGTCTGTATCAAATGATATTGAATTTTATAATGAGAATGGAAGTAAAAATTTATTTTCACTTAAGTATAATCCTATATCAAATATATTTGATGTAAGTAAAAAAGTGAATAATTCAATAAATAATGGAACTGAAAATAATCCACCATCTGAAGAACAACCTCCACAAGATCAATCGCCTGATGAATCAGAGCAATCATCACAAGGGACAGATGGTGAGTTAAAAGCTAAAACTGGAAATTTATCTGAAGGGAATAATGATACTGTACAGGATAATATTCCAAATGAAGGTAATCCAGATCAAGATGATAATCCTTCAGTGGAAAATCCACCTCAAGATAGTAATAATTCACAAGATGGGGAAGGTTCAGAAGGAAGTAACGATAGAGAAGATAATACTGAACAAACCAAAAAAGAAATTGTATTTAAGTTAGCTATATTTAATGGTGAAGAAAAAAAGGTTGGAGAAATTGAATTAACAGAAGAAGAAACAATAAATATAGAAGAATTTAAAAAGAAGTTGAGCAATATTACTATTTATGATGGATATTATGTTTCTGTATGGAGTAATAAACCAGAAAGAATAAAAATTAAAGGTTATATGACTGGTAACGATGAATTGGGTGAATCGGAAAATGTTAGAATTGATTATTCAAATGGAACAACAAATAAAGATTATATTGATAATGTTAGATTTAATTTAACAGAAGATGGAATACATGCTGTTTATAATAAAGCACCTAAAATAACTATTACAAGCAAGGAAATGCTTACAGCATATGCTGGAGATATTATTGATTATACTAAAAATATAGAAGTAAAAGATGATCGTGATAATGAAGAAAATGGTCATATTATTGATAATTCAAAAATAAAGGTTACTATTATTCCTAAAAAAGCTAATGGTGAAGATCAGCCAATAGAAGGAGAAGGAAGTAATAGCAATGAAAGTTCTAGTGATGCTAGAGTAGATACTTATAGCCAAGAAGAAAGTTCTACTGAAACAGAAGAAGAAGCATTTAGAAAAGAAGAAGAGAAACATTTAAAAATAGGAAAAAATACAATTAGGTTAACAGTCGAAGATAGTTGGGGAAGAGCTACAAGTATTGAAAGAAATTTATTAATATTAAATGGTATTGATAAAAATGAAATTATATTTAAGGCAGGGAGTGGTCAAGAGCCAATAAGAATTAAATTTAATCATCAAACTAAAAATTTGAATATTATTACTCAAGGTGGAAGATTTGGTGATAGTTCAAATCCTGGTTATGTAAAAATTGCAGTATATAGACCAAACAAAAATGGTAATGGAGTAAGTACTATTGTTACACAAATAAGTATTAATGCATCAGATAGAGTTACGGAACAAACTTTAGAAAGGTTGAAGAATTACACATTTGAATATGGAGATTATTTTGAAATTTATCATGGACATCCACAGTTATTTTCTATAACAGGCGGTGTAAATGATCAAAGAGAAGATTATAAAGATGGAGTTCAAAATCCTGAAAATTTATTAAATGTAAAATTTGAAATTACCAAAAGTGGATTAAAAGCTGTATATACTAATCCAGATGAAAATAATATAAGTGATAATAAAATTGTGTTTGGACCAGTTGCCCAAGAGAAATTTCCTTTCAAAATTCAAATTGATTTTGCAAATAATAAATTTAAAGTAATAGATGTAACAGGAACTTTTGTAGAGTATGGAAATAATGATATTGTTTATAAAATAGCTCTTATACGAAAAAACGATAATGGAACCACTACAATAGTGAGACAAAATGAGTTTAGAGGTACTGATTTTGGTAAAAATGTTATGAGTACTACAGATAAAAATAGTAATTTTCATAATGAAGGAAAAAATTGGAACGGCCAAAGTTTTAAAGATAACGATTGTTTATATATATGGCATAAAGAACCATCTAGATCTATTATAAAAGGTAATATACAAGGTTCAAGAGAAGATTATAGTAATGGTGTTGATGATATAGATAATATGAATAATGTTGTATTTAGGTTAACTCCTGATGGATTAGAGTCTATATATAATAATGCCCCTGAAATAAATGGAGCAAATAATATAGATGTGTATCAAAATGAAAATTTTAATGTTAGTGAAGGAGTAACATATAATGACGATTATGATACTAATCATTTAACAAAATCAGTTTCTCTTAAAGCAAGTGGTATGATTAGAACAGTTGCTAATACTAACAACAATAATAATGGTGTAAATTGGAATCTTGATACAAGTGAATTAGGTGAAAAAATATTAATTTATACAGCAACAGACCGTTGGGGAAAAACTACTACTGTAGAAAGAAAAGTTACAGTAAGACCTAATTTATATAAAAATGTATTTAAAATATTTGCTGAGAGTGAAAATACATCGTTAAGTACTAAATTTATAGATGAAATAGAGGATAATAATTTACAACCTTCTGCATCAGAAACTCCTAGCACAGATAGTTCAGGATCAGGAAATACAAGTACTGGAGAAAGTGAATCTGAAACAATTACTCCAGGGGGTAATACTGAAAATGACACTAGAACACCAGTATTTGAAATAGGATTTGATAGTATTACAAGAAAATACAGAGTATTTAATCAAAGCAATGAAAAATTATCAAAAACAAAGTTAGATGATGAAGCATTTAGAATTGAAATTAAGGGTTCTAATGGAGAAATAAAGACGAAAATTACTTTAACAGGTAATGATAGAGGTACATCTCCAAAGTTATCAGCTATTAATGATATAGATTATGCTGATGGTGATAGTATAAGAGTATATAGAAGTGATTTAAAGGGTATTAAAATTACTGGTACAGTAACTGGTCATATTCCTAGAACAGAAGATAATATGAATGAAACTAATAAATTTGATTATATGAATAATACAAGATTTATAGTAAGTGATGCCGGGCTAGAAGCTAAATATAATAAAGCTCCGGTTATGGAAGGTGTTAAAAAAGTTAGGACTATCAGTAAAGGTACAATAGATTTATTAGAGGGAATAAACATAAGTGATGAAGAGGAAAACATATCTACTGACTATATGTTTATATATGTAGATGATAAACTTATAGGAACTGTAGATAATGCTCGTAATAGCAATGAAAATTCTCATAAATACTATAACTTTAATAAAGTAGGTACTTATAAAGTAAAATATGTACTTTATGATAAATGGGAAAGAGCAACTATGATAGAAACTACTGTAAAAGTAGAATCTAAAGTAAGAGAAAATGAAATTGAAGTTTATAGACCAGATAGTACTTTAGCATTTAGAATTGCTTTTGATACTAAGGAAAATAAATTTGTATTAAAAGGCTCTAGTGAAGATAGTATTGTAGATAAAGAAGAAAAAGATGATAATCAAGAAGCTAATAATAAAGATGATTCACAAAAGGATAATCAAGAAGATGAAAATATAGAAACATATTCATCTGAATCAAATAGTGAAAAGTACTTTGAAATGATTGTAAGAGATGCGAAAGGTAATGAAAGAAAAAAGGTATCATTAACTGGGGATACTCAACAAGATAGTGAACAGCTAAATGGGTTACATCAATTTGAATTTAATAGATATGATACTATAAGTTTAAAAGCAAGAACTGCACAAGCTGTAAAAATTAAAGGTGGTATTGTGCCAGAAGTAAGTACTAAATCAACTACTACAGATTATTCAAATGGATTTGGTACAGTTGAAAAGTATTCAGAAGTTAGATTTAAAATAACTGATGATGGACTTAGAGAAATGACAAAGAAATCTTTAACAATTAGAGGAGCAGATCCTATAACTATAAAAAGAGGGGATACCTTAGATCTTTTAGATGGTATATCTGTAGAGTTAGATGATGAAAATAATGATGACTACAAAATAACAGTTGAAGAAATATCATCTAATGGTAACAATGTAGTTTTATTAGATGACACTGATAATGATGATTCGACAGATGATGGAACAACAGATAAAGATGAAAAGTTGTTTAAAAAGTCAAAAGAGGGAGTTTATACTGTAAGGTATACTGTTACAAATAGTTGGGGTGCTACTACTACAGTTAATAGAGTAATAACTGTTAAACCTAGAACTGAATTAGAAGCTGTAAAGCTTACTGTAAAAGATTATCTAGGAGAAGATATACTTATAATAGGATTTGATTCCATAACAAGAAAACTTAGAGTAATAGACTACAAAAATAAAAGTATTGATTTTTTAGATAGCTCTCAGGTTTTTGAAATAAATGCTTTTGATAGTTTAGGAAAAACTTTAGGAACTATTGCTTTAAGAGGAAATCAAGAAATTGATAAATCTATAATAGATAGAATAAATGCATTCCCTTATGAAGAAGGTTATTCATTAAGTGTTTGGTCAAAAGAATTAGAAAATAGAATAAATATAGACGGTACTATAAAGGTTGACAATAGCTCTAAAGAAGAAAGCAAAAAAACTAGATATAAAAGAAATCTTTCAGCAGAACAGAAAAAAGATAAAATGGAAAATGGTAGATTTGAAATTTTAAGTGATGGATTAAAATATATTTATAATAATGCACCTGAAATTACCGGTGGAAATGAAATAGTTCCATATTATAAAGGTAACTTATTAAAAGCACCAGAGAGTTTAACGATAAATGATGACCATGATGGTGAAATAAATAGAACTGAAGTAACGGTAAATGATGATAATGTTGATTATGATAAGTTAGGTGTACAACCAGTAACTTATGTTGTTGAAGATAGTTGGGGAAGACGTGCTGAAAAAGAAGGTCAAATTGAAATTAGATCTGCTATGGATAGTAATAGTATAAATATTTATCCAAAAGAAAATTCAACAACTGGTGGAACTACATCAGAAAGTACACAACTACCTAATCAATCACAAGAAGGTAATACGCAAGGAGAATCAGCTAAAACTAGAACTACTGAAATTGAAGCTGGTGAAAATGGAAATATTAGTGAAGATACCAATAAGGTTCCAGAAACTGGAGACTCAGTAGAAGGAGGAACTCAAAATCCAGAAGGAAGTACAGAAGGTGGTGTAGAAAGTACACCAGAAGGTGGAAATAATACTTCAGGTAGTGGTACCAATGGAACTACAATTCCAGATAGTGAAATTAATAAAGATAATTCAATTGTTACGGAAAGCTCATTTTCTATAAAGTTCGTTAGAGATAATGAGCATAATAAAAATAGAATTCAAGTCGATCTTGGAAGTAGAGCTAAAGAACAGTTTGATTCTAATAATCCTACCGGAACATTCTTAAAAGTGAAGATTTATGATACTGATGGAAGTGAGTTAAAATCTGTAGATATTTTAGGAACTGATACTGGAGAAAGTGCAAAAAGAAAAATAGAAGAGCAATTAAATAAAGTTAAATCAGATTCAGAGTCTAAAGATGAAACAGAAAATGAAGGAGCAGAACAACCACAAACTAAAAATCTTTCAGATATTGGAGATAGTACAGAAAATTCAACAAATTCAAGCAATGGAAATTCTCAAGGTGGAAGTAATTCAAATAATGATGAATTTGAATACTTTAATGGACAGTATATTGCTATAGAAGGTGTAACTGACTCTACAAAAGATTCTGTGAAAATCCAAGGAACTATTGTTAACAAGCAAACTGAGTATAGCACAGGTGTTAGTGATATTGATAAGATTCAAAATGTTAGATTTAAATTTACAGATTTAGGATTAGAGGCAGTTTATAATAAAGCGCCAATAATAAAAATAGATAAAGATATTAAACTAGATGGTACTAAAAGAAAAACTAATTCTAGTGTAGAAGAAAATTCATCACAACCTACAAGAACTGCTAATACAGATGATTTTGATGGAATTAAAGGTGATGACTTTAATTATTTAAGAGGTGTTACAATTTCAGATGACCATGATACTTTAACTAAGGAAAATGTAGAAGTTAAATGGAATGAGAAGTTTATAGGAGATTCAAACAATTACCAAATAACTGAAAAAATTGTTTCATCAGAAACTTCAGAGCAAGTACCTACTTCAATAGAAAATGGTATAAAAGTATATGGTGAGCAAAAAGTTGGTGATAATGTATTATATTATAAAGTAACAGATTCTTGGGGAAGAGTTGCTTTTGCACAAAGAACAAATATAAAATTAAAAAATGGTGCTTTTGAAGATACTATAAAATTTGGTAATGATAATTATGGAAGTGATAAATTAAGTTTAAAATTTAATAAAATTGAAAATGATACTGAAGGAAAAGTTCAATTACAATTAAGTACAAAAGATGATAGTAATTATTTTGCATCAAGTAATGCTAATTTTGATTATTATAAAATTGAGGTATGGGTACCTAATAATGATTCATCAGATAGTAGAACTCATGGATATAGGCGTTTGAATGAAAGTTTAACTTTTAAAGGTAATCAAACTCCACAACAAGTTAATAGTCAGATACAAAGGTTTAATGAATTACAAGTTCCTTATGGAACAATATTTAAAATTTATTCTGGACATCCTCAGCTTTTTTCTATTGAAGGGCCTGTTAGGGATAAATTAGAAGATTATTCAGATAAAGTTCAAAATCCAGAAAACCTTGTTAATACTGTATTTAAAATCACTGAAGCAGGATTGAAAGCAATTTATGTTCCAGCAGATGTTGATAAGTCATTAAGAGAAAATGAAAATTTAATTTCATTAGTAGCACCAGAAAAAATACCTATTAAAATTAAGATTTCACCTAATACTCAAAATGGAGTTAGTGGAGGAAGGGTATATGTTGCAGATGCTAATACAACATGGATTTATTATAATAGAGATGAAGTTGCATTCACAATGACATTAAAAGGTGTAAATGGAGATGTTAAAAAAAGAGTTGAGTTTAGGGGAACTGATTATGGAGATCGTCTTTCAAATAGATTTAATAATTTTAATTATGAATTTGGAGATACATTAACAATTACACATAAAGAACCTAAAAAAGTTCTTATAAAAGGTAATGTAATAAATGCTAGAGAAGATTATTCTGATGGTGTGGATAATAGTTTAAATCTTGAAGAAGCGGTATTTAAGCTAACAGCAAATGGTTTAGAAGCAGTATATAGATCAGCACCTCAAATAATGGGGATAATTGATATGCAAGTAGAAAAGGGCGGAGATGTAGACTATAAAACATTAAAAGCAAGTGTATCAGCTAAAGATAATATTGATGGGCCTATTAGTACTATAAACTATATAGATGATGATAATCCTATAGACACTAATACAGTTGGAATGTATGAGTATAGATATGAGGTTACTAATAGCAATCATCGTACTACTACGAAATCAAGTACAATAACCGTATATGATAAGCCTACAATTAACAAAAATAATAAAGCAACAATAGAACTTAATTCTATAGAAAATACAGAAAAGGCTATTAAAGATTATTTAAAAACAGCTGTAGATGTAAGTGATGATGATGATAAGCTTTATGGTAAAGAAACAAAGTTAGAAGTTATTAGTAATGATGTTAAGCCTAGCAAAGAAGGTGTGTATAAAGCTAGATATAAAGCAACTGACTTATATGGACATTCAAAAGAAGAAACTATAGATATCCAAGTTGTTAGAACTATCAATGTAACAGTACCAACTAAGCTTCCATTCCAAGTTGTAACAAACTTAATGCCAAGTGAAGATAAAGACTCAACAGTAGATGAAACAACTAATGGCTTTGTATCTGGAGTATTAAAATTAAAAAATAATAATACAAGTCCAGTAAAAGTTAGCGTTGCATCATTTGCTAAGAAAGCTAATTCAGGAGAACTTGAAATAGTAAAACCGGATTCTTGTGATTGGGATAACATGACTGAAGAGGAATCTATGAAAAAGATGGCATTAGGACTTTATGTAAAAAATGAATCATTGACAGAATCAAATTATAAAGCTAAAGATAATCCATTATGGTTATCAACAAACAAACAAAATGGTGATGATACAGCTAATCCAGATTCTTCAGGAGAATCACAAGAACCAAGTTCAAGAATTGGAGCAAATGAAGATTCAAATGGAGATAAAGTTAATGAAATAAACACTAAAATAGGAGTTTTACCAGCTAAAAAAACTGGAAGTGATACTCCTGCAGAAGCTAGTATAGGTTTTACAAGCAAACATGGTAAAAACTTTATTGGTGGAAGTGTTAAAGGAAAATTTGAATTAATATTTAAATTTGAATAATTAACTAAAAATTATGGAGTTGTAATTAAATTGAATTAAAAAATTCAATTTAATTCAACTTCATTTTTTTTGTCTAATTTTAAAACAAAATGAAGAAAATTAGTAACTTAGGGAAATAATAAGATTATAAGTTTATATATTATGGAAGGGAGAAGAATCTAATATATGAAAAAAAGATTAATTATTATTGTTTGTATAGTTATATTGTTTATAGAAAATTTACCTGAAGGCATAATTACATCAGCTATTGAAAAAAGCATTGTTGGTAAAAATGAAAAAATATGCAGTAATTATAATAATAAAATAATAAATAATTATGATGAAAATATTAAAGGAGAAAGCCCAGAAATAAGTATTCAAAATAATGAAGAAGAGTTAGGGCTTGATAAAGTTAAATTTAGTGCATATATTAATAAAACTAATGATTTATTATTTTCTATTGGATTTAACATATTAGAAAAGAAATTTACTGTAGAAAATCAATTGGATAAAAATATATCAGAAGAAACTCCAGAAGAAGTAATGTATAAAATAAGGCTTTATGATAAGGAGGGAAAGGAAAAGCTTGCAATTGAGCTTAATGGTAGTGATACTGGAAATTCTAAAAAATTGGAACCATTAAAAAATTTAAGTTATGAAATTGGTGATTTTGTTCAAATAATACCTGTAAATAAAAAGGATGTATTAAAGATTACTGGTAATATACAAGGTGATATAACTAAAGAAAAAGAGAATTATTTTGATGGCATTGATAATTATGATTATATTGAAAATGTAAGATTTGAAATAGCTAATGACCATCTAAATTCAATATATAATGAAGCTCCAGTTATAAGTGGTCTTAATGATATTATAGATTCTGAAAATCCTAATAATGATATATTTACAGGAATATCAGTAAAAGATGACCATGATGGAATTATTGATAATTCTAAGCTTGAAGTTGAAGTAATTCAGCTTCAAGATGGCATATTAGAAGTTAGGTATATTGCTATAGATAGTTGGGGAAGAAAAACTATTGGGTCAAGAAGGATATTTCCTAAAAGTATTTCAAAGTTAATAGATGAACCTGAAAATCAGGAAGAACAAATTATTAATGATAAAGAATTACCTATCCCTAATAATGTAAATATAGAAAATGCTTCTGACCAATTAACACAAAATGAAATTATAGTAGAAGGAACTCCTTATTATGATACTGAAGTTAGAAGATTTAGATTAAGGTTTGATACTATAGCAAATCAAATTCAAATAATGGATGAAGATGGAAGACAAATGAGTAATTCTATAAATGGAGAGTATTTTAAATTTGTGTTATATGATAAAGATATGAATATAAAATCATCAGTTACGTTGTTAGGTACTGATAAGAGTGATACTGATAAATTAAATGATATAAGAAATTATCTTTTTGAAGAGGGAGATTATGTGGGAATATGGCATGCAGAATCTCAAGATAAGCTTAAAATAAATGGAGACATAAGGGTTTTAAGTAAAAATTCATCTGGTGATTTAGTAATTACTAATGAAGTTAAGCATTATAATGAAGGGGTACCACAAGAGGATATTTCAACTCGTAGATTTAGAATTAAAAATAGTGGATTGGAGGAGGTAATTAATGAAGCTCCACAAATAGCACCTTTAGCACCTGTTGAAATAATAAGAGGAAGCACAGATTTTGAGCCATTAAATTATATAAAAAATGGAAAAATAACTGATGATTTTGATGAATTTACAGAGGATAATTTAGATTCAAAAGTTGTTTCAATAACTTATAGCCCTTTTGATACTTCTAAGGTAGGAGAGCAAATTATAGTTTATACTGTTACTGATAGTTGGGGAAAGTCTAATACTGCTGAAATGAGGTTAATAGTTAAATCAACAAATCCTCTTGATGAAAAATTTATAGAATTTAAAAATGGTGATGAAAGTTTATTTAAAATAAAGTTTGATTCTGTAAAAAATCAATTTTTAGTTGATGATTTAGATAATGTAAAAGATGAAGCTATAGATTTATCTGTATCATCATCTATATTTAAATTAAGGATATATACAAATGATGGTGTATTGCAAAAGACTTTAAATATTAAGGGAACTGATAATTTAAGGTCTATGTTAAAAAGGTTTGATGGTTATCAATATGCTATAGGTGATTGTATAGAGTTATGGTCAAATAATCCTAAAAATATAGTTATCAGTGGTGTGGACAAAAATTCATCAAGTGAAGAGGAAGGGGAAAATGGTGAAGATTATAGTGATGGAATTGATAATTCAGATTTTATGAAAAATGTAAGATTTGAAATAGGGGAAAGTACATTAACTTATATTTATAATGAAGCCCCAAGGTTTATAATAAATTCTTCTATTAATTTAGAAGTTAATAGAAATGGAAGTTTAAGTAGAGAGGAATTAATGGAAGGTTTAAGAGTGGAAGATGACCATGATGGAAATACTTTAAATGAAAAGGTTGTAATTGGCGATTTTGATACTAATACAATTGGAGAAAAGGAAATTGAATATAGTGTTGTGGATAGCTGGGGTAGAAGTTCTATGATAAAAAGAAAGATAACTGTTTATCCATATAGTCCTTTAGAATATAATTATATAACAATTAAAAATGATGAAACTGATGAAGTTATATTAACTATTAGATTTGATGATGAAAATAAACTCTTTGTAGTAGATAAAATTGATAAAAGTAAAGTTCCAAGTAGGTTAAAGGAAAATGATAAGATATTTGAGTTTAAGCTTATTAAGGATAATAAAGCTGAAGGCTCTAAAATTAATGGAAATAATAGTGAAAGTGAAGAGGAAGTTATTATAAGTTTAACTAATTCTGATTTATTAAATAATGAAGTAGTTAATAAGATTAATAATTTATCATATAAAGGCTTTAGATATATTTCTTTATGGTGTTATGATTCAAAAGATGGAATATTTATATCAGGTAAATCAGATATTATTTTAAATGGATTTGAAAATGAAGAAAAGATGGAAAATACAAGATTTGAAATTAAATCTGAAGGGTTACAAGTTATATATAATGAAGCACCTGTAATTATAGGGTTAAATAAAATTTTATATGTATATAAAAATGATGATATAACTCAAGAAGTTGCAACTAATGGGATTGAAGTAAAAGATGATACAAATGAAATAAGTCTTAGCAGTATAGAAATTACTGATGTAGATGGACGTAAACTTAAAGGAGAAGATGAAAGTAAAGCTAAAGAAAAATTTAAGTTTAAAATTTTTAATAAAAGTAGTGATGGTTATGTAGAAACTGATGAAATTAGGGATTTTATTTTAAATTATAAGGTTACTGATGCTTGGGGAAGAAGTGCTACTTATCAAAGGAATGTATCTGTAATATCAAAATCTGCATCAAATGATATTGAATTTTATAGTGCAGATGGCAATAATAAGTTGTTTTCTATTAATTATAATCCAATATCAAATATATTTGATGTAAAAGGTGGTATGGTTAATGAAGAGAATTTTGAAGAACAACAAAATGAAATTGTATTTAAGTTAACTGTATTTAATGTTGATGAAGAAAAGGTTGGTGAAATTCAATTAACAGAAGCAGAATCAAGGAATGTGGAAGAAATTGAAAAAAGGTTAGAAGATATTACTGTTTATGATGGATATTATTTTAGTTTATGGAGCAGTAATTTAGTTAGGTTAAGAATAAATGGATATATGACAGGAAATAATGAATTGGGTGAAGCTGGAGATGGAGAGCAGGATTATTCTCAAACTATAACTAGTAATGATTATATTGATAATGTTAGATTTAATTTAACAGAAGATGGAATACATGTTATTTATAATAAGCCACCTAAAATAAGGTTTTTAAGTAATGATATTCTTACTGTATATGCAGGTGATCCTATTAATTATACAGAAAATATACAAGTTGTTGATGATAGGGATAATCCAGAAAATAATCATATTATTGATAATAATAAAATAAAGGTTAGTTTTATAGATAGCAATGAGGATGATGGCTCCACAGTTCAGGGAGATAATCTTGAAAATAATGAACAGGATAATGGAAGGTTAAGTAACGGTAATGTTGAGGAAAAAACAGAAGAAGAGAAGTTTGTAGAGGAGGAGAAGAAGCATTTAAGGATAGGAAATAACACAGTTAGATTAACAGTTCAAGATAGCTGGGGAAGAGAAAGTAGCGTTGAAAGAAGTTTAATAATAAAAAATGGTATTGATAAAAATACTATTATATTTAATGGTGAAAATGGAGAGATAATAAAAATTGGTTTTAATCATGAAAATAATAAATTAAATGTAATTACTTATAATAAGTCTTTTGGTAATGGGGGAGTTAGTGGTTATGTAAAAATTGCAGTATATAGACCAAATGAAAATGGTGTTGGGGCAACTGCTATTGTTCCACAAATAAGCATTGATGTATCACAAAGAGTTACAGATAGTACTTTACAAACTTTAAAGGATTATACGTTTAAATATGGAGATTATTTTGAGATTTATCATGGACATCCAAATAGATTTTCTATAATAGGTAATGTAACTGATGAAAGAGAGAATTATACTGATGGTGTACAAAATCCAGAAAACTTACTTAATGTAAAATTTGAGATTACAAAAAGTGGATTAAAATCAATATATACTAATCCAGATGAAAATAATATAACAAATAATAAAGTTGTATTTGGTCCAGTTGCACCAGAAAAGTTTCCATTTAAAATTCAAATTGATTTTGAACAAAAAATGTTTAAAGTAGTTGATGCAACAAAAACAATGGTTTTATCAGATAGAAATGAAGTAGTTTATAAAATGGTTCTTATAGGAAGTGATGGACATATTAAAAAAAGAACAGAGTTTAATGGGCGTGAGGAAGGTTCAACATATATGTCCACTACTAATTCTAATAATGGAGAAAATGATAGGAATTGGAATAATGTTCCTTTTGAGTATAATGACTGTTTATATTTATGGCATATAGAACCATCTAGGTCAATTATAAAAGGTAAAATAAAAAATGCAAGGGAAGATTATAGTGATGGTGTTAATGATATTGATAATATGAATAATGTTGTGTTTAGATTAACTCCTGATGGATTAGAAGCTATATATAATGAAGGCCCTAAGATACATGGAGCTGAAGATAAGGATGTTTATCAAGGTGAAGAATTTGTTAGTAGTGAGGGTGTAACTTATACTGATGATTTTGATAATGGTCATTTAAGAACAAGTATTTCAGGTGATATTGTTAATACAAATCAATTGGGACCTTATACAGTAACTTATACTGCAACTGACCGTTGGGATAAAACTACAAGAGTAAATAGAAAAATTACAGTAAGACCTAATTTATATAAAAATATATTTAAAATATTTTCAGAAGTTAATAATATGCAAGAAGGTAATGAAGCTATAAGTCAAAATGAAAGTATTAATTTAGAAGGTGATAATACTTTAAATATAATTAATTCAGAAAATGTTAATAGAAAATTAGCTTTTGAAATTGGATTTGATACAGTTAAAAATACATATAAGGTATTTAATCAAAGTAATGAAAAGTTGTCTGTAAATAATTTAAATGATGTTGCATTTACTATTGAAATTAAAGATTCAGAGGGAAATGAAAAAGCTAATATTACTTTAAATGGTAATGATAGAGGTACTTCTCCTAAATTAATAGAGCTTAATAAGTTGCAATATGCTGATGGGGATATTATAAGAGTATATAGAAGTAATTTATCTTGCATTGAAATTACTGGAACTATATTTGGTGATAAGCCAAGAGAAAATGACAATATGGATGATGATAATAAGTTAGATTATATGAAAAATACTGAATTTAAAGTAAGTAATGATGGATTAATAGCTAAGTATAATAAGGCGCCCAATATTGAAGGAGTTAGAAAGAACAGAACTATTAGCAAAGGTGTTATAGATTTATTAGCAGATATAAATGTAAGTGATGAAATAGATGAAAATATTTCTAAAGAATTTGTATTTGTATATGTAAATGATAATCTTGTAACACATTTAAATGAAAATCCTAATATATGTAATTATGATTTTAACAAATTAGGAACTTATAAAGTGGAATATAAACTTTATGATACTTGGGGAAGGGCAACTCTTAAAGAAGCTAGCATAAATGTGGAATCAAAGGTAAGAGAAAATGAAATAGAAGTTTATGGGATAGATGAAAATTTATCATTTAAAATTATTTTTGATACTAATGAAAATAAGTTTGTATTAAGAGGAAGTGATATATTACAAAATGAAACAAGTGATGTTTATAAGTTAAGTGAAAATAATTATTTTGAGATGGTTTTAAGAGATTTAAGGGGAAATGAAAAAATTAAAGTGATTTTAAATGGTGATAATGAGCATGATGAATTACAGTTAGCAAGTTTAAATAATGTATCATTTAGCAAGTATGACACTATAAGTTTAAAAGGAGAAACATCTACAACTGTAAGAATTATAGGTGGTGTTATAATTGAATCTAATGATGAAAATAATATATATAGTGAAAAGTACTTAAATGGATTTGGAGATATTCAAAATTATTCTAATGTTAGATTTAAGATAACAGATGATGGTCTTAAGGAAATGACACCAAAACCTTTAAGTGTAACTGGTGTAGATAATATAACTATAAAAAGGGGGGATACTTTAAATCTTTTAAGTGGCATTACTGTAAACGTTAATGATGATAATAATGAGGATTATACAATTAGTATAGATGAAGTAGTAACTGAAGTTAGTGATGTGAATTTTAGTGATGAAGTAATTGAAAATGGAACAGAAAATCAAGATAAGACACAATTTAAAAAGTTAAGGGAAGGGGTTTATATTGTAAAATATATTATTTCAAATAGCTGGGGAACTAAAGAAGTTATTAATAGGAGAATAACAGTTTTACCTAGAAATAATTTGGAAAATATAAAGCTTAATGTAAGAGATGATAATAGAAATAATATACTTATAATAAGTTTTGATTCAATACAAAAAAAACTTAGAGTATTAGATTATAAGCTTAATACTAGTATTAATTTTATTGATAAAAATCAAGTGTTTGAAATAAATGCTTATGATACTGTGGGAAAGAACTTGGGAACTATTGCCTTAAGGGGAAATCAACTGATTGATAATTCTATAATAAGTAAAATTAATAATTTTTCTTATGAAGAAGGTTATGCTTTGAGTATATGGGCTAAGGAGCCAAGGGAAACTTTAGAGTTGCAAGGTGAAATAATAAATAGTGAGCAAAATAAACTTGAGGGTTTATCAAGTAAGGATAAAATGGAAAATGGAAGATTTGAGATTTTATCTAATGGATTAAAGTATGTTTATAATGAAGCACCTAAGATAATAGGTGGAGATGATACTATTCCATATTATAAGGGAAGTTTATTACTTGTTCCAAGTGATATAGAAGTTACTGATGATCATGATAAAATAAGTAGAAATGAAGTAACTATAAATGATGATGAAGTTGATTATGATACATTAGGAATACAAAATATAACATATATTGCTGAAGATTCTTGGGGTAGAAGTGCTACAAAGCCAGGAAGTATTGAAATTAGATCTGCCATGGATAGTAATATAATAAATATTTATTCTATTGATGGAATAGAAGGAGTTTCTATAAGCTTTGCTAGAGATAATATAAATAATCAAAATAAAATTATGGTTAATATTAATGAAGCATTAAATACTACTTTTAATCCAAATAGCTTAAGTGATATTTTTGCAACTATAAAAATTTATGATTTTAATGGTAATGAATTAAAATCTATAGAGATTTTGGGTAACGATAATGCAACTACTATAAAAGAAAAGTTATATAATGAGGAAAGTGGAATACAAAATTTTATATATGAAGATGGGCAGTATATTGCTATAGAAAATGTAACTGAATTAAATAAAATGTGTATAAAGATATTAGGAACTGTTGTAAATAAAGAAATTGATTATTTTAATGGAGTTACTAATATTGATAAAATAAAAAATGTTAGGTTTAAGTTTACTGATTTAGGATTAGAAGCAGTATATAATAATGCACCAGTAATACAAATAGATGAAAAAGTTAAATTAAATGGTATTATTGTTGAAAATAGAAATGAAGAAGTATTTGATGGGATTAAAGGAGATGATTTTAATTATTTAAGGGGAGTAAAGATTTTTGATGACCATGATATTTTAACTAAGAGTAATGTAAAAGTTATTTGGAATCCATCTAATAATGGTGAAGAAATTAATTTAAATAAATCTGTAGGTAAAGAAGATGAAATTGAAAAAGTTAAAGATGAAGTAATTGTAGAAGGTGAGCAAAGGGTAGGAAGAAATGTTTTACATTATATAGTAACAGATTCTTGGGGAAGAAGTAATACTGCTGAAAGAATAGTAAATTTGAAAAATGGTATCTTTGAAGATAAAATTAAATTTGGATTAAATGATAGATTGAATTTAAGTTTTATTAAAGATACTAGTGATGAAAATAGTGTTAAATTAAATTTTACAGTTAACAATAGTTTGGAATATTTTGCATCTAGTAATTCTAATTTTAAATATTATGGAATAAAGGTATATGAACCTAGAGAGGGAACAACAGCAAGTAGTTCCAGTGATTATACTCTTACTCAAAACTTAGAGTTAATGGGAAGTGCTAGACCAAGTATTCAAGTTTTAGGAGCACTTCAAAATATGAAGATTCCGTATAATACAATAATTGAAATTTACGCAGGACATCCACAATATTTTTCTATTAATGGACCAGTTAGAAATGCTGCTGAAGATTACTCTGATTTTGTTCAAAATCCAGAAAATATTGTAAATACTGTGTTTAAAATTACTGATTCTGGATTAAGGGCAATTTATGTGGAGCCAGAGGTTGATAAATTAAATGTAAATGAAAATTTAATAGAATTAGTAGCACCAGAAAAAATACCTATTAAGATTAAAATTACTCCAAATGGAAATAATGGTGGTAGTATTGCTGTAGTTGATAAAAATACAACTTTACTTGATAGTACAGTATCAACTACTGTATTTACAATGGAGTTAAAAAGTGAACAAGGAAATAGGAAACGATTAATTACCTTAAATGGAAATCAAAATGGAAATGATGCTAGTGTTTTAAATCAATTTAATGACTTTAATTATGTATATGGTGACACGTTAACTATGACTCATAGAACACCTAAAAAATTGCTTATAAAGGGTAATATAGAAGGAGCAAGAGAAAATTATTATGATGGTGTAGATAATAGTTTGAACTTACTTGAAGCTGTTTTTAAATTAACACCAAATGGCTTAGAAGCAATTTATAAATCAGCACCTAGAATAATGGGAGTAATGGATAAAAAAGTATTAAAGGGTACAGAAATAAATTATGAAGAACTAAAAAGAAGTGTAACAGCAGATGATAGTATTGATGGACCACTTACTAACCAAATAGAATTTGATTATTCGGATGTAAATGTTAATGTTGTTGGTTTATATGAAGCTATATATACAGTTACTAATAGTAATAGTCGTACTGCTAGAAAGTCAAGTACAATAATTGTATATGATATGCCAAAAATTGAATCAACTAATAAGACGATAATAGAATTAGATTCAATAGATAATAAATCAGAAGCTATTAATGAATATTTAAAGAAAGCTGTAAGGGCAACTGATGAAGATGATTCTCTTTATGAAAGAGAAACTATATTAGAACTTTTAAGTAATGATGTTAATCCTAGCATTGAAGGCAATTATAAAGCAAGGTATAGGGCAACTGATTTATATGGAAATTCAACAGAAAAGGAAATAAATATACAGGTTGTTAGAACTATAAATGTAACTGTACCTACTAAACTTCCATTTCAAATAGTAACAAACTTAATACCAAATGAAGATGGAAGTCAAGGAAATGATCAATTTGTATCTGGAGTACTAAAAATAAAGAATAATAATACTAGTCCAGTAAGAGTTAAAGTTGAATCATTTGCTAAAAAAGTTAATTCTGGTGAACTTGAAATTGTAGGACCAAATTCTTATGATTGGGATAACATGAATGAACAAGACTCTATGACAAAAATGGCATTGGGTATTTATATAAAGGATAAATCATTAACTCAGTCAAATTATAATGAACCAAGCAATCCTTTATGGTTATCAACAAACAAACAAAATAGCAATACAGATAATCCAGATTTTCCAGAAGACTCAGAAGAGCCAAGTTTAAGAACTGGAACAATTGAAGAGTTTATTGGAGATAATGTTAATGTGATAAACAAAGAGTTAGGTGTATTACCAGCTAAAGAAACTGGAAGTGATACACCAAAAGAAGCTAGTATAGGCTTTACAAGCAAACATGGTAAAAATTTTATTGGTGGAAGTGTTACAGGAAAATTTGAATTAATATTTAAATTTGAATAATTCATTAAAAGTGTGGGGATGTCGCATTAATAATAAATATTACAATATATTGTTGTTGATTTTTATTTTTTTAAATAATATTAAACAATATATTGTATATAAAAGTTTTAGTGCGACAGCCACATCTTTTTTTGTATGTGAAATTATAAAAATAAAAAAATTAAAAAAATTGTTGACAAGGTTATTATTATAGAATATAATGATAATTGTTCAAGAGGTTAGTTCATCAGAAATAACTAAAATGAAATATGCGGGTATCGTATATCGGTAATACTCCAGCCTTCCAAGCTGGAAAGGTGGGTTCGATTCCCACTACCCGCTCCATGTTGATAAGAAACCCAATTATTAAAAAGTTAATTAGAAATAGTTAACTTTTTTTATTTTATATGAAAAAGGAGTTGTACACTAATTTTTAGCAAAACAACTCCGTATAATTATTATAAAACTTCAACTAATAAATCTAATGCTAATTCTTCTAGAGTATCTATATTATATTTCACACAACCCATTAGAGTAAAAATTATATCATCACGTTTATAGCCTTCCTTATATCTTTTTAAATTTTTTAGTAATCTTTTTAAGGAATTATTATGAACTCCTAAGATTTGAGAAATTTCTTTTGGTGAATAATATTCCTTTTTTAAAGTATTGTACAATTCATTTTGCATCTCAATTTTATATTGAAGATCAACAAATTGATTTTGATGTGGACCATTTTTACCCCGATGATGAAAAGCACAAAGATGCTTATAATTAAGTTCAATATCAAAACCACCTTCACTTCTATGAACTATATGATGAACATCAGCTTTATCTCCACATATTTCACAATTGTACAATAGATTGCCCCCTTTTAATTCTTTAGAATTATATAAATATCTACTTATATTATATTCTAAATAAAGTAAAATATCAAATTTACATTTTGTAAAAACGTTTTCTTATTGATTAGAACTACCATTAAGTGGTATATTATAAATGTAATATTAAATATACTTATGAATAAATATAAGTTATGCAGTACCATTAAGTGGTATATTATAAATATAATATATTATATTTAACATTGTTAAGGAAGGTGATAGTATGAGACAAAATTATAATTCTTTTGAGTATTGGAAAAACTTTATTATGGAAAATAGGACCATAAGAGGTCATATGTTTATGAAAAATTTGCCTACTGATAAAAGTGTTTATATGCATACTTTAATTTTTTCTAAATATGGTGGATTAAATAGTATATGGGCATATTTCCCTAATATTAAAGTATTTATTGGATATATACAATATTCTTTTTTACAAGAAGCATTTTATACTTGGATAAATTGTAAGTATGGTCCTATTTCATACGTTCCAATAAAGCCAGTAGAGGAAATAATAAATGATGGTGAAAGTTCTGAAAAAATTACAAGAGAAGAAGCAGATAAAATGAGAAAAAATGTTTCTGATTTAAAGAGATTTTGGGATTTTCCAAATGATAAAGCTATAAGAGAAGTAAAAAAATTTTTAAGAGAATTTAATAGGACGTGGTATGGTGATAGTAGGGAATTTCTTTATATAAAAATGTTTGAAACTTCAGAGGAGCTTGGAAAATTTGTTTTAGAATCAAGCTATATGTCAAGTGGACAAGAAGAAATTAATAAGAAAACTGATAAAGAACTTAAAACATGGTTAGATATATGTAAAAATGCAACAACTGATAGAGAATCAGGGGAGATTTTTAGAAACGTATTACAAAAAAATCTTACTGAGGTTATATAAAATATTGACAATATAATTTTTATTGAGTATAATTATATTGTCAAGTATGCGGGTATCGTATATCGGTAATACTCCAGCCTTCCAAGCTGGAAAGGTGGGT
>ERZ838225.210-NODE-210-length-90426-cov-6.421761_pt1 | contig 90426 bp, 103 predicted proteins | sample MGYA00519684_ERZ838225 | MGnify/ENA primary metagenome ERZ838225 (study PRJEB31850, sample SAMEA3708829) | human gut metagenome | biome: human gut; feature: human-associated habitat; material: faeces | place: China | collected 2014 ... | reverse complement strand
ATAGACCATGTCTATTTTTATAAAATTGAATTTGCGAAATTAATTATACGTTATCTCTTTCCGAAGGAAGAATCAGTATGGTATTTAATATGGTTTTAGTAGGCTTTATTCTCTCATCCTACCGCTATAATCTGGTAACGGCAGAACCGGCGGAATGTACCTCCACGGTTTCCCTATAAAAAGTCAGGGGGCCGCATTTGCGGCCCCCCCTTTTGACTTGTCATTTTCGAATCACGAATGGCAATCATATATTGTTATTTGATCTTTTCTTTTTACAGCTATGCCTCTTACTTGCCCAGCTTCCAGATATCCCGATTGTACTCGGCGATTGTCCGATCAGAAGAGAAGAATCCGGCCTTGCTGATATTTACCAGCATCTTTTTGGCCCAGCTCATCCGATCCTCGTAATCGGCATAAGCCTTTTCTCTTGCCTCAGCGTAGCTTCTGTAATCCAGAAGTGTCATAAACCAGTCCTTATTCAGCAGTTCCTTGTAAAGCCGTTCCAGATTTTCCTTATGTCCAATCTTCATCATTTCCTTGCCTATGATAAAGTCCACAGCCTCTTTGATGTCCGCATCCTTCTCATAATACTCTCTGGAAACATAATCAGCTTTGGCATAATGGTCAATTACTGTCTCACTGGACTCACCGAAAATATAAATATTGTCTTTTCCAACCAGCTCTGCAATCTCCACATTGGCTCCATCCATAGTGCCCAGGGTAACTGCGCCATTTAACATAAACTTCATATTGCCGGTTCCGCTGGCTTCCTTGGATGCCAGAGAAATCTGCTCAGAAATATCGCAGGCCGGAATCAGCTTTTCTGCCTTGGTTACATTGTAGTTTTCAATCATAACCACATTCAGCCACGGGCTGACCTTCGGATCCTCGTTCACCAGCTTCTGAAGACAGAGAATCAGATGAATAATATCCTTCGCAATCACATAGGCCGGAGCCGCCTTGGCACCGAAAATCACGGTAATCGGTCTTGCCGGCTTTTTGCCCCGCTTAATCTCCAGATATTTGTGAATCACATACAGCGCATTCATCTGCTGGCGCTTGTACTCGTGAAGACGCTTAATCTGAATATCATAGATGGAATTTTCATCAATGTCCACATTCTGGGTTTCTTTTAAATATGCTTTTAAAGCAAGCTTATTCTGATGCTTGATTTCCAGAAGCTGCTTTAAGGTTTTCTCGTCAGAGCAGGCTGTCATAAGCTCCAGAAGAGCCGCATCCTTTTTGTACTCATTGCCAATACGGTCTGTAATCAGATCTGCCAACGGATGGTTGCAGTGAAGCAGCCACCGGCGGAAGGTAATTCCATTAGTCTTATTGTTGAATTTCTCCGGATACAGCTGATAAAAAGCATTCAGCTCACTGTTCTTTAAAATCTCTGTATGCAGGTATGCCACTCCATTAACAGAAAATCCATAGTGGATATCCATATGAGCCATATGCACGACATCGTTTTTATCAATAATCGCCACAGCCTCGTCCTGGTATTTTCTGCGGATCCGATCATCTAAAATTTCAATAATCGGAACCAGCTGAGGAACTACTTCCTTCAAATAAGAAATCGGCCACTTCTCCAGGGCTTCTGCCAGGATCGTGTGATTGGTGTAGGCGCAGGTCTTTTTCACAATCTCCACTGCCTCATCAAACGCAATGCCGCGCCCGGTCAGGAGACGAATCAGCTCCGGAATTACCATAGACGGATGGGTATCATTGATCTGAATCACTGCATAATCTGGAAGATCGTGGAGGGTGCTTCCCTTTCTTTCACATTCATCCAGAATATACTGAGCGCCGCTGCTGACCATAAAATACTGCTGATAAATTCGAAGCTTACGGCCTTCCTCATCGCTGTCGTCAGGATATAAAAACAGCGTCAGGTTTTTGGCAATATTTTCCTTATCAAAATCAATTCCATCCTTTACCAGGCCTTCGTCTACGGTATCCAGATCAAACAAGTGAAGCATATTGGTGCGGTTTTTGTAGCCGGTTACTGCAATATCATAAAGACGGGACTGAACCGTAAAGCCGCCAAAAGAAACAGGATACGTTGTCTCTCTCTTTAACAGCCAGGTTTTCTCTTCTATCCAGGGATTGGGAACCGCTTTCTGCAGTTCCTCTTCAAATTCCTGTCGAAACAGTCCCAGGTGATAATTCAGACCGATTCCATCGCCGTTTAATCCAAGACTTGCCATAGAATCCAGGAAGCAGGCTGCCAAACGGCCCAACCCGCCGTTTCCAAGGGAAGGCTCCGGCTCCACTTCCTCAATCTGACCGATATCCTTTCCTGCTGCTGCCAGAATCTCCCGGCTCTCATCATACCAGCCCAGATTAATCAGGTTATTCGAAAGCAGTTTTCCAATCAGAAATTCTGCTGAAATATAATATACTTTTTTCTTTCCTGTCTCTGCTGTGCGGGCACAGGCCTCCTGCTGCACCATAGTTAAAAGCGCCTCGTAAAGCTCCCTGTTTGTACAGTTCTCAATGGGCTTTCCACAGGCAGAAACAAGTTTTTCAGATAAGTTCATGTTTCAATCCCCCTCTTGCTTTTCTGTCTTTTTTGTTTTTTTCTTCTCTTTTTCACCATATCTATTGTAATCGCAGATGAATCCATCCGTCAATATGGCTTTCGCACAGAATCACAGGGTTTTCCCGGCATTTCCACAGCAGGCTTCTACAAATTTAGCCAAAATTTTTCTGCTTTCCCCGCTTTTCCGGAAGGAAAATTCCGGATGCCACTGAACAGCTGCCACAAACCGTTTTCCCGGCATTTCTACTGCTTCAATCAAACCATCCGGCCCCACAGCCGCAGCTTCAAGAACTGGAGCCAGCTTCTGGATGCCCTGATGATGGCAGCTGTTTACTCCTATCTCCTGCTGATCAAGAATACTTTCCAGGAAGGACTCCGGAAGAATCCTGACCTTGTGCGCTTCCCCATCATAAGGCGGCTTCATTCGGTGATTCACCTGATTTTCTTCTCCTGCTCCGGATGCAGGATATTCTGTTTCCAGATCCTGATACAGAGTTCCGCCCAAATATCCATTGAGGAACTGCAGTCCCCGGCAAATGCCAAATACCGGCTTGTCCAGTTTTAAAGCCTCCTGAAGCAGAAACTTCTCCATCTGATCTCTCTGCTGGCAAAGGGTTCCGCACACCTCCCGTTTTTCTTCTCCGTAAACAGCCGGATCTACATCATGGCCTCCGGTAAGTACAAATCCGTCCAGCTGCTCTGCCAGCTGACTGACCGCTCCCTCCTCTGCAGTAAGCGGCATCATCACCGGAATTGCTCCGGCCTCTTCCAGGGCAATCATATATCCAGGAAGCATCCAGTAACTGTCCTTAAATTCATCATACAGGGGAACCAGACCGATAAGAGGACGTTTTCTGTTTCCAGGTTCCTCTGCTTCCTTCTGCTGTGTCCTATTTCTATTATTCTCTGTCATTTTCCTCATTCCTCCTCTGCGGCTGTTTCTTCCGCCTCTTCCTGAAAGTTTTCCCTCACAATAGGATATTCTGGCTCCCAATGCCAGGCCTTTGCCTCGCTCCCTCCATCCTTTATCATCTGCATGATCTGATCCACACAGGGATTCTCCGGCTCTGCCCTCATCCAGAGAGCATAGGCCCGCCGCCGGATCACTGTTTCTTTTTCTATCCTGTTTCCGGCACAGTAATCATAATACACATCCGTATAAAGCTCTGCCATAAGCTTCTTTAAATCATCTGGAACCAAAGAAATCTTTTTCTCTGTCTGAGTACGAATAATCTCTTTAAAAAAAGACTCAGACCATTCCTCGTAGTTTTCCACTTCAGGAATCCATCCCTCCAGATTCAGCTGATTTGTTTCAAAATGCATTCCTCCCAAATCATCCCAGGACAACATCCCATAGTGGTTTGGCGACAGGGAAACGGCCCCAAGAACAATCTCAGAAATTCCATATTCCTGCTGCTCTCCCGGCTCCGGCTGATGCTTTTTCACTCTCTGGACATGGAGATGACCGCTGACATAGAGAGGAACCTGATATTTCTCAAAAAGCGCCGTTATCTCTTGATAATTTTCCATTGTACAGTCATCCGTATACAGGCGGCTTTCCCAAAGCAGATTATGATGTCCGATAGGAAGAACCTGAATTCCGTGTTCCTGAGCCACCTGAAGATGAACCTCCAGCCACTTTAGAGTTTCCGGCTCCAAACGTCCGTTTACATGATTCCCGTCCTCATACTGACAGGTGTCCAGCATCAAAAGCCAGTGCCAGGGATCCACCGGATACACATAACTTAAAGAAGCCGGATCTCGGTTCGGGGACTGATCATATCCAAAAGAATGATAAATTTCATAAAAGTCATCCCCTGAGTTAAGATACTCTGCTGCCTCTTTTTTCTCTCCAAAATATACTGCTGCATTGTGATTCTGGATATCGTGATTTCCCGGAATCACCACCACAGGAACTCCTCCGTCCTGGATCTCCTTCAGTTTTTTTGCCAGCTCCAGATGATTTTCCTTTTCTCCATTCAGAGTAATATCGCCAGAAAGCACCAGAGCCGACGGCTTTTCCTCAAGCGCTCTGGCTGCCAAAGCATCCAGAAGCTGTTCGCTGTACTGATGAGCCTTCCCGTCATCCGACTTCACCATGTTCCAGAAGGCCTTCCCATCATCGTGAGTGGAGGCGCTCATATAGTGAAGATCCGATACCAGCATCAGTCTCGGCGGTTCGTAGGGCGGCGGTGTTTCGTCCAGAATTTCCATCTGTCCCCCGGGCTTATTTGTCCCTGCCGGTCTTCCTGAAACCTCCAGCCCTTCTTCCGAACCTGTTTCAGTGGGCTGTTCCCCTTCTGTTTCTCCGGTCAGAGTTTCCTCCACGGAAGTCTCCGTCTGTTCCGGATACTCCGATTCCTGTACAGATGGCTTTCCCGGCTCCACAGGGCTGTTTAGCCGTCCCAGAAGCCATACAATACCGGCACAGGCAGCCAGAAGCGCCATATAAAAAAAGAGAATGATTATTTTTTTCTGTCTCATTGTTCTGTCCTGTACTCCATTTTTTCATTAACCGGGACATCATACCACAAATCTGAAAAAAAAGAAAGAATGTACGGAACAATCACGTTTTCCATGCCTGCCCCATACATTCCTTGTTTCCTTACCTTTTGCTCCCTGCAGAAAAACTTCGTTTTTTCAGAAAATTCTCTGTTTCCTTCTGGATTTTTCCTTGTTCTCTTCAGAAAATATTTTCTTTTCTTCAGAAACTCCTTATCCCCTGTCAGAAATCCTTCTCATCAAAAGCCCCTTCGCCGTCATCAGACTGCATCATTCACACAGATTGCCCCATAAGGACGAATGCTCATCCGGTAAGCGCAGCCTTCCCCCAGCGCCTTTTCCATATATGCAACATACTCATCCACAATCTCATTGGGAAGCATTGCCATAATAACGCCGGCAAATCCGCCGCCGTGAATTCTGCAGGCTCCCTTCTTCTTTTTCTCAATAAACAGCTCAGTCAAAGCCAGAGCAACGGAAATTCCCTGTTCCTGGTAATCACTGTTTGTATAGCAGTTCTGCAGCCACTTCCAGGAAGAATTGCCGGAAGCTGTAATATTGCTCAGGAAGTCCTCAAACCGGCCCTCCTTCAAAGCTGCCACCTCAGCGTCTACCCGGCGGTTTTCCTCAAAGAAGTGCAGAGCCCGCATCACAGACCGGTCACCGGCAAATTCCCGAACTGCTTTCAGGTTGTCAATGACCTGCTCCTCTGTAATCTCTGCGCACACCTCTTTGCCAAAATACTCTGCTACCTTCTTCATCTCAGACGGAACTGCGGAATAATCTACGCTCAAATCTGCATGTCCCTTTCCTGTCTGTACAATAATAAGGCTGTGATCTCTGGATGCAAAATCAAAATCGATCTTCTCTACCGCCGGAGTTGACGGATTGGCAAAATCAATCGTAATCAGTCCGCCTACCGCACAGGCCATCTGATCCAGAAGGCCGGAAGCCTTATCCCAGTATACATTCTCTGCATATTTTCCTACATGTGCATAGGCAACCGTATCCATCCTGCCATCATTGAAGAATCGATTCAGCATAGAGCACAGCAGCATCTCAAAGGAAGCAGAGGAGCTGACCCCTGCAGAGCTGATTACATTGCTTGTAATATACGCATCAAATCCACCTATCTGAAATCCTTTCTCCTGAAATCCCTTCAGAAGTCCCTTAACCAGATCTACAGTTCCTGCCTTTTTGGGGCTGGGCTCCAGATCGTTCAGATCAATAGTAAATTCCTGCTGAAAGGTCTCGCTGATAATGTTTACCTTAGAGGAATCATTCTTTGCCGCAACGCCTACACAGTCCAGGTTAATGCTTCCGGCAAGAACTTTGCCGTGATTGTGATCCGTGTGATTTCCACTGATCTCCGTCCGTCCCGGGGAACTGAACATCAGAATATCACGATCTCCAAAGGTTTTCTGGAATTTACCGATCATATCCCGGTAACGCCCTGTGTTTTCTGCCGCCTCTCTTCCATAAAGCTTCTCCATCAACGCTGCTGCCTGCGGAGAATCAAGCAACTGCAAGGTTTCTGCTGCTTTCATTTTTATACCCTCCAAACTTATATTTTTTCTAACCGTTCGACCCTGCATCTTCTTGCCCGCCTGCAATGCATTTCCCTGTCTGAATCTTCACAAGGCTGAACGGTTGTCATTTTTTAGAACTGTCCAAAGTATAACACACCTTCCCGGGTCGGTACAATACAATATTCTTTGATTTCCTGCGGAATTTCATGTTCCTGAACCAGAGGCTCAAAACAGGAAGCCGCATCCCTTCTGTTTTTCCTTTCCTGTCCTGGGTAATCCTAGTAAAAGATTGAATTTGATTATATTTATCGAACATGATATATTGTAGGTGCAAAGATGACAAACAAGAATTTTTCTGTAACTAGTCAGAACAGCGTGGGAACTGGCAGAAAATTCATGTCAGGCTTGCTTGTAAGCGGATTTTCCAGTCAGTTCTCACATCGGAGGAATCTCCGACGCTTCTTGTTCGGCTTTGCCTGACAAGAAGATGGCCGTCCTGAACAGTTACAAAATTTTTTAAAGGAGACAAAACTATGGCATCTATCAGTGTTTTTGATGTGCTTGGCCCAAATATGATTGGCCCCTCCAGCTCTCACACAGCCGGGGCAGATTCCCTCGCATTTCTGGCGCAGAAAATGATTAACGGACCTTTAAGAAAGGTTGTATTTACCCTTTACGGGTCTTTTTCAAAAACCTACCGCGGACACGGCACTGACCGGGCACTTTTAGGCGGTATTCTGGGTTTTAATACCGATGACCGCCGGATCCCGGATTCCTTTCGCATTGCCAGCGAGCGGGGACTGGAATACCAGTTTATTCCCAATGAAGCTGCCGAAGTCAGTCATCCCAATACTGTGGATATTTCTATGACCAACGCAGCCGGCCAGACCATGACTGTGCGCGGAGAATCTCTGGGCGGAGGCAAAATCCGTATTTCCAAAATCAATCAGGTAGATGTGGATTTTACCGGAGAATACAGCACGGTAATTGCCATTCACAAGGATACCCCTGGCGTTGTGGCTCACATCACTTCCTGCCTTGCCAGTGAAAACATCAATATCGCATTTATGAAGCTGTTCCGGGAAGAAAAAGGACAGACTGCTTATTCTATTGTTGAATCTGATGACGCGCTTCCTGATTCTGTCAGTGAATTGATCCGAAAAAATCCTTCTGTTCAGGATGTAATGCTGGTACACAAGGACCAGCCTGTTCTGACAGCGGACGCTGACAGCTCTTCCCCGGAGGAATCAGACTGCATAGAACCGGTTGATTTTAAAAATGCCAGAGAACTCTTGGCATTATGCGAAAAAAACAACTGCAGAATTTCAGATATTATGTATCAGAGGGAGGTGTGCCAGTCTGGACTGTCTGGGCAGGAAATCCGCTCCCGCATGAGAAAGGCCTGGAAAATTATGGAGGAATCCGCGACTGTCCCCATTACCTCTCCCCGAAAGTCTATCGGCGGGCTGATTGGCGGTGAATCAAAGCTTTTGAATCTTCAGCTTCAGGCTGGAAAAAACATTTGCGGGAATGTTGTCAGCCGTGGGATTATGCATGCCATGGCCGTGTTGGAGGTGAATACCTCTATGGGCCTTATTGTAGCCGCTCCTACTGCCGGCTCTGCCGGAATTCTTCCTGGAGTTCTTCTGGCCTTAAAAGAAGAATATGGCTTCTCTGAGGAGCAGATTCTGGATGCCATGTTCCATGCAGGAGCAATTGGCTATCTTGCAATGCGCAATGCTACCATCGCCGGCGCTGTCGGAGGCTGTCAGGCTGAAGTCGGCGTTGCCTCTGCTATGGCGGCTTCCGCTGCTGCCGAGCTGATGGGAGGCACACCCTCTCAGTGTCTTTCTGCCGGCAGCACAGTTCTGATGAACATGCTGGGATTAGTCTGCGATCCCGTAGGAGGTCTTGTGGAATATCCCTGTCAGATGAGAAATGCATCCGGTGTTTCTAACGCCTTCATTGCAGCAGAACTGGCCCTTGCCGGAGTTTCTCAGCTCATCCCCTTTGATGAAATGCTGGAGTCCATGTACACGGTAGGAAGAGCTCTTCCCAGAGAACTGAGGGAAACTGCTATGGGAGGCTGCGCCGTGACCCCGACCGGATGCCAGTATGCTGGATGCGCAGGCTGCGGACACCAATAGACCTGATAAAAGGAGAACTATATATGGACTGGAATGGAAAACCCTACCACTCTCTTGATTATGAAATGAAACGCCGTTTTGGCACCAAGGTATATAAAATCGCTCTGGAAGGCGGCATGACCTGTCCCAATCGGGACGGCACCATCGGAACTGGCGGCTGTATCTTCTGCAGCGCAGGCGGTTCCGGAGATTTCGCCGTACCTCTGCAGGGCGCAGCTGGTATGACGGAAGAGTCCGTCCACAGACAAATTGATCTTGCCATTTCCCGCATCAGCCGGAAAATGGGTTCCTCCCCCGGCGCCTATATTGCCTATTTCCAGTCCTATACCAATACCTATGCCCCTGTTTCCTATCTGCGCCAGCTTTTTACTGCAGCTATTCTTCATCCGGAAATCCGGGTTCTCTCCATTGCTACCCGCCCTGATTGTCTTCCGGAGGAGGTTCTGGATTTGCTGGAAGAATTAAACCAAATCAAACCAGTCTGGATTGAGCTGGGTCTTCAGACGATTCACCCGGATACCGCCCGTCTGATTCGCCGTGGTTATGAGCTTGACTGCTTTACAGATGCCAAAAACCGGCTTCGCCGCCGGGATCTGGAAGTCATTGTCCATGTGATTCTTGGACTTCCAGGCGAAGACAGAACACAAATGCTGGAAACCGTTTCCTGGCTGGGCTCAAACGACATTCAAGGGATTAAACTGCAGCTTCTCCACATTTTAAAGGGCACGGATCTGGCACTTCTATATGAGCAGACTCCCTTTCCGGTAATGTCTATGGAAGAATATCTGGATCTGGTAATTGACTGTGTTTCCCTTCTTCCACCGGAAATCGTCATTCACAGAATCACCGGTGACGGACCAAAAAATCTGCTGATTGCTCCCCTTTGGAGTGCAAATAAGCGCCTGGTACTGAATACACTTACCCGGCGCTTTCAGGAACGAGGCATCACGCAGGGATGCCACATATAAAAATATTTCATAATTTCCTATGACATGAAAAAAACAGCTGTTTAGGAACATGGTTTTCTTTTCTGTAAAACCCGTCCTAACAGCTGTCTTTGTTTTTTGAGATTATCCTTCAACGGACATAATAATTCCGCCGTCTCCGGCATACATCGTGGCAACACCTGCGGTTTCTGTAATCAGAATCTCCCGGAAGGAGGCGCGTTTTTCCATTTCCTGTTTTACCTGCGCTGCTCGCTCCGGGCAATTACAATGAGCAATGATCACCCGCTTTTTCTCAGTTTCTCCCGCTTCCTTCACAGCAATCTCGCACATTCTGGCAAAAGCTTTATTGATGCCTCTTGCCTGATCCAGCTTGATAATAACGCCCTTTTCCGCTCCCATAATAGGCTTGATATTGAGCGCTGTAGCAAAAAACGCCTGCAGGCCTGTCAGTCTTCCATTTTTTCTCAGAAAATCCAGGGTGTCAAGAACAAAATAAACATTCTCGTCATCTCGCTTTTTCATAATTTTTTCGGAAATTGCCTGAAAATCAAGACCTTCCTCATACATCTCGCAGATTCCCATCGCCAGATTCAGTTCTCCGGAAGAAGCAGATTCTGAATCAATCACAAGAATATTTTTGTGATCAGCTCCGTGCTCCTCCTCATACAGCTCTTTTCCAATCACAGCGCTGTTGTAGCTTCCGCTTAAATGGCTGGAAAGCGTAATAATATATACGTCATCCTCTTCACACTCCATAGCCTGCTTAAAGGCATCCGGAGATGGACATGCAGACTTGGGACAGTTTTCACTGGCCTTTACCAGCTCAAGAAACGCCTTCTGATCAAACGTGTCATCGTCTATCACCATGGTATCATCTACCTGGAGTGTCAGCGGAACTGTGGCAAATCTGGAATCCTTCTTTAATGCATCCGTCAAATCCAGGCAGCTGTCGCCAATAATTTTATAGCTCATAAATTGCCTCCTGAAATATTTTCTCTACAAAACATAGTTTTCATTACTACTTATTATAGCATATATTTTCAGGATTTCAATATATTATTCGGCCATCATCATCATGATTTCATTGCTCCGCGCAATAAACTTCGTCATCCGCTCTGGAGTCAGAGTACCGTGAGCCAGCAGAGCCAGATCATAAAGCTGTTCACAAATCTTCGCTGTATTCTCACCTTCCCCATGATTCAGTACATACTGAACCAGCTGGTTATTGGCATTCAGAACCAGAACTTCACCCATGCCGCCAAACATAGAGGGATCCATGCCATACATATTGTACATCTTCATCATATCCTGCATACGGCGGCTTTCCTCGGCCACAGTAAGAACAGAAGACATGCTGGCATCCTTTAATTTTTCAACCTTAATTTCCAGCTTGTCATTATTCAGAGCCTTCTTGAAGATATCCTTCAGAGTATCTGCATTTTTCTTAAACTCCTCGTCATCCTCCTTAACCTCTTCTTTAAAGGTATCGTTTAAGTCTGCATCAATACGCAGGAACTTCAGTCCTTCATTCTTCTGTTCCAGATGTCCGATAAAGGGGCTGTCAATACTGTGAGGAAGAATTACTGCATCCAGTCCCTCTGCCTTAAACATATTGATGTACTGGCTCTGTTCCTTCTCATCGGTTACATAGAAAATGGTATTCTCATGCTTCTCCTTGTTTTCCTCCAGGCAGTCCTTCAGAGTCAGGTACTTTCCTTCCAGATTCTTAAAGAGAATATAATCATTCATCTTCTCTGCAAACTTCTCATCCTTTAAGCAACCAAATTTGATAAAGGGAGCAATGTCATCCCAGTATTTCTCATAGTTTTCCCGATCCGTCTTGCACATACCAGTCAGCTTGTCAGCCACCTTTTTGGTAATGTAATCGGAAATCTTCTTTACAAATCCATCATTCTGCAGAGCGCTTCTGGAAACGTTCAAAGGCAGATCCGGACAGTCAATGGTTCCCTTTAACAGCATCAGGAATTCCGGAATTACTTCCTTAATGTTATCTGCAATAAATACCTGGTTGTTGTACAGCTTAATGGTTCCCTCAATCGAATCATACTCTGTGTTAATCTTCGGGAAGTAGAGAATTCCTTTTAAGTTAAAGGGATAATCCATGTTCAGGTGAATCCAGAACAGCGGCTCCTTATAGTCCATAAAGACCTTACGGTAGAAATCCCTGTATTCCTCCTCCGTACACTCATTGGGATGCTTGTTCCACAGAGGTGTTACGTCGTTCAATGCAACCGGACGTTTGAGAATTTTATACCGTTCTCTGGAAGGCTCTACCTCAACGGTCTCCTTCTCTCCGTTTTCATTTTCCTTTTCTTCCGTCTTTGCCGGCTCTACCACAGTTTCAACAATCGTATCCTTATCAGTCAGTTCATCCTTTTCAATCGTCTCATACTGGGGCTCTGCCTTTGCATTGTCTAGGAAAATCGGAACAGGCATAAAGGAGCAGTATTTGTCCAGTACCTCTCTTGCACGATACTCATTGGCAAACTCATAGCTGTCCTCATTCAAATACAGAGTAATCGTCGTTCCCTGCTCTTCCTTCTCGCCGTCCTTCATCTCAAAGGTCAGACCTCCGTCGGACTCCCAGTGAACCGGGGTGCTTCCTTCTTTGTAAGACCGGGTATCAATGGTTACCTTATCTGCAACCATAAATGCAGAATAAAATCCCAGTCCGAAATGGCCGATGATCTGATCCTCATTGGCTTTATCCTTATATTTTTCCAGGAAATCCTGAGCGCCGGAAAAAGCAATCTGGTTAATATACTCCTCTACCTCTTCTGCAGTCATGCCCAGTCCGTTATCTGTCACGGAAATCGTCTTTTCATCTGGATTTACAGTCACCTGAATCTTATATTCCAGATCCTCAGGACGGGAATACTCGCCCATCAGCTCCAGCTTTTTTAACTTGGTAATAGCATCGCATCCATTAGATACCAGCTCTCTGTAAAAAATATCGTGGTCGGAATACAGCCATTTTTTAATAATCGGAAATATGTTTTCACTGTTAATAGATAAATTGCCTGTTCTGCTGCTCATATTATTCTCTCCTTTACACTGTGATCCTGTTTCCCGCCGTCTGCAGGAAACTCTGATGATTATTTTAATACTGAGTTACCCAAATGTCAACAGAAAATTAGCACTCATTTTAAATGAGTGCTAATAATTTATCTTTTTATGTAAAGGGAACCTGTTTCTTCTTAAAATACCGGCGTACCGTTTCATCCCATTCATACTCCAAACGCTTATCCAGAGTAAAAATCTTCAGGGAGGTTCCTGTTATACAGGAAAGAACGCCGTTTTCATAGCGAATATTCAGATAAAGCCCCGCCACCTGATCTGCAGTAAATTCCAGATTTGCTTTTTTTAAAAAATCTTCCGTCTGAGCCGGAGGAAGCTGAAGCGTGATATGAAAACTTTCCGGCAGTTTTTTCCCTTTAATCAACGAATAGCAAAAGGGCTTTATCATTTTCCAGGAAGACAAATCCTCAATCCGATTCTGCTCCAGTTCCCAGTCTGAATAATACCCCTGGCGGATTCTTCCGTCTATGGTAAACCGGTTAAAGGTGACAATCTCTGCCTCCCTCACCAGCCAGCCGTCAAACAGTTCTCCCATAAACAGCCCTGCCGTAAACCCTTTTAAATCCTCCATCCGCAATGCAACCATGTTTTCTGCCCTCTCTTCAGCTTATTTCGTCTGACTCATATATTCCTGATACCGCTCAAAAAAATCTACCGTTGTAGACTGTCCCATCTCTGTTAAATCCACATTTTCCCAGATGCTGCCCTGAATCTCAACCGGATGTTCTCCGGCAAAGGTGTCATAAATCCGCCGAAATGCCTGATTTTTCCGCTGCAGCGCCAATCTTTCCTTCCTCTCCAGAGTCGCGTCTTCATCATAGGAATCCACACATTTTACAAGGTACCAGCTGTCTCCATCTGCAAATGGCTGGCTGAGCTGACCATCTTCCAGAGAAAATACAGCAGTCTCATATGCTGCCGAACGCTCTCCCCTTCCTACAGACTCCTCTTTATAACCTTCCTCCCGAATTGCCCTGGCTACTGAAGAAAAATTCGTTCCTTCCTCCGAAAGCTGATGAAAGGCCTCCTGGGCGCTTTCTTCCGTTTCCAGACAAAGCTCCTGAACCTTCATGACCCTGGCCTCGCTGTCGCTGATTTCCAGATCCACATTTTTTGTCACTTCATCAACCAGACGATTTGCCCTGTGATACGCCTCATACATCGCATACACATCTTCCTCACTGGCGCCGATACATTCCCGATCTGCCTCAGTCAAAGACTGATAAAACTCTGAGGAAAGCTGCCGAAGCTGCTCCTTTTCCTGTCCAGTTAGCTGAATTCCTCTCTCATCTGCCAGCAGATTCATGGTTTTTACTTCTTTCAAAAAGGTTCGAATCTGCTCCAGAAGATAGAGCTGAAAAGATTCCTCCTCCCCAACCTGCACCTGCCAGATCTGATCCGTATACACGGTCCGATACCTGTTTGCCTCTGTTGTAATAATCAGCATGGTCTGTGCATCCGGAAATCCGGAAGTGTCTCCAGTTTCTTTTCTTATGGAAAACCCGTTTCTGAAAAATAAAATACTAGTGACTGCAGCAAAGACCAGCAATATTGCTGCTGCCGTTTTTTTCCAATTTCTCATGAATTCCCAAACTCCTGTTTTCTGCCGCGTTCCTTCTCAGGTTTTTGTCCTGCTTTGTTTTTTTGCGAACTGCTTTCTTAGCTTTCTGACTGATTTGGCCTTTCGCGGACTGCTTTCTTAGCTTTCTGACTGCTTTGGCCTCTCCAGGCTGCCCTTCTGTCTCCTCTGGCTTTCTTAGACTGCTTTCCGACTTTCCCATATTCGGGCTTTCGCTGTCTGCTTTCTCAGTCTTTTTGTTTCCCGTCCTTCCCGCCTGCATTCCTGCCTTAGAGCAAAAGCTTTAAAATCTTCAGTACGCCGTCCTTTACATTAGTATCAGCCTGAAACCGGGCTGCGGCCTTTACCTCTGGTCTGGCATTTCCAATAGCAAAGCTGTAATAAGCCTGCTTTAACATCTCCATATCATTCAGCTGATCTCCAAAGGCTATTGTCTCCTCTGGAAGAATCCCAAGGCTTTCCTGCAAAAGCTTTACTGCCTCTCCCTTATTAACACCGGAGGCCATGCAGTCCATCCACATATCTCCAGAAATGGTAATTTTCAGCCGGCTTCCATATTTTTCCCGCAGTTCTTTTGTGGCAGGCTCTACATCATGCTTTTTGTAGGCAGAGATTTTAATAAACTGATCCTCTACCTGCATCAAATCCCTTACCTGCTTTACCTGGAAACGATATCCTTCCGTCAGCCACCGGTAAAACTCCGGATTGTCCTCATCCATATATGCCTGATCCGGACCACTCAGCAAAACAGTCAAACCGGCAGCACGGATATCCCGAATCATTTCATGAATCAAATCCCGATCAATAGGATTTAAAAACAGATTTCGGCCGCACATTCCAACATAAGCTCCATTATCCGACAGATAAAATATTTTTTCCTTGATGGGCTCAAATACAGCTTCGATACTGGCCCACTGCCGCCCACTGGCTGCTGCAAACTGCATCCCTGCTGCACGAAGCTTTAAAATTACATCAAAAAGCTCCGGATTCAGCTCATGTCCGCCATCCTCCAGCAAAGTTCCATCTATATCTGATACTACCAGTTTGATCATTCTTCCAACCTCCTCATCTGCTGCTTCTATTGTGACGATTTTCCCAGATTCTGTCAAGCACTAAAGCAAGATTTCCTTCCAGCACTTCATTTTGGAAAAAGCATAAAAGAAAGCAGCGCTTTTCCACAGGGAGAATTCTCTCCGCAGAAAAACGCCGCTTTCCTTCAAATTCTACAGTAAATGAGCCCGCAGCTCTTCTCCGCTCTTTGAAGACAGATAAGCCGGAGCAATATCAAATACCGTCTTGCATCCATTCATCCCTTCCTGGTTCATTCTGCACACAGCGCGGGCGTAGGCAGTAATCACAGAGCCGGTAAACTCCGGATTTGAATCCAGCTTCAGGCTGTACTCAATCACATGACCGTGTTCCTTTTCCATACCTGTTACACCAGTGCGGATCACACAGCCGCCATGAGGCAGACCACTGTGGTCACGCTTCATTTCCTCTTCTGTAATAAAATGAACTGTGGTATCGTAATCTGCAAAATAGTTAGGCATGGTCTTGATTTCCTGTTCAATCCTTGCCTTGTCTGCGCCTTCCTCAGCCACAACAAAACACTCTCTCGTGTGCTTCTGGCGGGTTGTCAGCTGGGGATTGGAACCGCTGCGAACTGCCTCTAAGGACTCAGGAACAGGAACTGTATACTGTCTGCAGTCCTTTACCCCGTCAATACGGCGCACAGCGTCAGAATGGCCCTGGCTCACGCCTCTTCCCCAGAAGGTATAATCCTGACCCTCCGGCAGCACGCAGGATGCATACAGACGATTTAAAGAGAACATCCCCGGATCCCATCCACAGGAAATCAAAGCGGTCTTTCCAGCCTCCCTTGCAGCCTTGTCCACTGCTGCAAAATGCTCCGGAATCCTTGCATGAGTATCAAAGCTGTCAACCACATTGTACATTGCCGCATATTTGGGAGTCTGCTCCGGAAGATCGGTCGCACTTCCTCCACAAAGAATCAACACGTCAATATCGCCCTGCATATGATCCAGTTCATCCGCAGAAAGCACCTGAACGCCTTTTGTTCTCACTGTAACCTGTTCCGGATTCCGGCGGGTAAATACTGCAGCCAGCTCCATATCCGGATTCTGCGCAATCGCACTCTCTACACCCTTTCCCAGATTTCCGTAACCTAAAATTCCAATTCTGATACTCATAATTATTTCCTCCTCAATTGCATTCGTAACCGGAAAAATGATTTCTTGTAACAGTTCAGCCTTGCGAGGATTCCGTCAGGAAAAATCGTTGAAAGCTTGCTTTCATAAGAGTTTTGATGCTTAAATCCACATAAGGCGGACGCCTAATGCTTCTTGTCCGCTGTAAGCGGGCAAGAAGATGCAAGGCTAAACTGTTACGATTTTTTCGATGGACACAGTATAGCACATGGAAAAAATGCGATCAACTGATTTTATTTTCCGTTTTTGACTTTTAACAGTTTCCAAACTCTCTTTTCAGATATGAAAAGCTTATGCCAAAATAATATTTCACATACCTCATTTCACGGACTGAGGCTCTTAAACACCTCTGCCATAAACAAACTGAATATACCGAAAAATATACAGCACGAATAACAAAAGCCCTTGATTTCTCAAGGGCTTTCCAGCGGAGACGGAGGGATTCGAACCCTCGTACCGGGATGAACCGATAAACGCATTTCGAGTGCGCCGCGTTACGGCCGCTTCGCTACGTCTCCATAAAACAGACGATACCATTATACACGGTATCGCCCAGATTGTAAACCTGATTTTTCAGAAGCTATATCTTCCCGGTAACCGTTCAGCCATACTTTTTGTCCTCTGTAAGCAGGCAAGAAGATGCATGGCTGAACGGTTATTCTTCCCTCTAATTTCCAAAGAACAGATCCACGCCGTCTGCCACCCCGTTCCCCAGCTGTTCCAAAACTGCTGCGGAGTGATTCGACGCCTTGTCTCCCAACTCAATATCAATCGACGGTACTGTAGAATAAGAGGTCTGCGTCAGATCCATTGCCATTTTCCCACTGGAAAAAATCTTCACTCCTGCGCCCTTTAAGCCTGTCAAAAGACTGTCCCCCAGCTTATGATGCTCCTGCCAGTGAGAAGCCACCGGCTCCATGCTGCGGTAGGATGCTGTCTCCGGTACACTCATGTAAAACGCTCCTTTATCGCTGGTTGTGGAATCCCAGTGAAGGGCAATGTGACAGTCTGCCCGATTATTGGCAATTACCGTCCTTGCAATGTTATCCAGCTGGACATCATCCCCTTCCCGAATCATCAGTACATCGTATCCCCGGGCAAGCAGCTTATCCTTCAGCACCTTTGCCATGGCAAGAGTCACCTTTGCCTCCGCTGTGCCGTCTGCAAACTGCATTCCGCCGGACACTGCCACTGCACTTGTGGCTCCGGCGCCTGTGGTTCCGCCCGTTACCTTTGGAGTTCCGTCCGGATGACACTGGGTCTTCACACTGGAGCCGCCGCTGGTTCCGTGTCCTGCATTCACGCAGACCACCTTTCCCTTCCGTGCAGCTGCCTCAGAAACATAAAGTCTTGCGACTCCTGAATTGATTTTGGAATATCCGGCATATTTCCACTCTGGATTCAAACGAATCTCTTCTGCTGATCCATTCTGAACGCCAGCATCCACACTGCCGGCACTTCCTGCCGCTGTACCCTCGGAGGAACCGCCTCCCACTGTCTGGACAGAAGGTTGACTGGTTGTCAGGTACTGAGAGGCTGCATAGCAAACCTGTCCCTGATACTCTACTCTGCTCCAGGACTGGCTGTAACCTGTTCTCTTAAGTTCTGAGCCCCGTCCTGCCCGGCCGATAATCTGGCTGTCTGAGCCCGGTTCTGTCCGAATATTCAAGCTGCTGGCATTAACATAGACTATTTCTGATCTCTCCTCCATCGAGGGAGCAGTTTCCTTTGTCCTGTCTGTCTGATTGGCACTGACCTGGGAAGCCGGCATAGTCATCTGCGCCTCTTCTCTCTGTGCTTCTTTGTCCTGTCTATCACTGCTCTGGCCGTCCAGCGCCGACTCCCATCCTTCTCCCGCCAGCTCTATCTTTTCATATTTCTGACACCCTGCCGCTGCCAGAGAAACAGCCGCTGTCACAGCCAGAATCATCCATTGCTTTCTCACCGAATTGTACCTCCGCCTGCTACATAATCGCCGTCATAAAATACAACTGCCTGTCCCGGAGTCACTGCCCGAACCGGAGTCAGAAAACGACACTCTACCAGATCCTCTCCTATTTCCCGGATCCGACAGGGCGCCCCCTTGTGGCTGTAACGAATTTTCGCCACAACCTCCCGCTCTTTTCCGTGAAGGCCGTCGATTGCCATCCAGTTCAGTTTATCACAAATCAGCCTGTCCGTAAATACATCCTCATTACTTCCAATTACCACTTCGTTGGTATCCGGACGGATCTCTACCACAAAGACAGGATGTCCCATGGCAAGTCCCAGTCCCTTTCTCTGTCCAATGGTATAATGCGTAATTCCCTGATGCTGTCCCAGAATATTGCCTTCCCGATCTACAAAATTTCCCGGTCCCGGAAGCTGTCTGCATGGCTTGTTTGTTTCACATGACGCGCATCCGCCGCAGGATTCCAGCTGCGTCTCCCGGTTTTCCCGCTCAATCTCCTCTTCAATAAACCGTGCGTAGTCATGATCCGGAATAAAGCAGATTTCCTGGCTGTCTGCCTTATGAGCCACCTTTAATCCCAGCTCCTCTGCCATCTGGCGGATCTCCTCCTTGGAATAATCTCCAACCGGCATCAATGTGTGGGAAAGCTGTTCCTGGGTCAGATTATACAAAGCATAGGTCTGATCCTTTGCATCTGTGGCGGACCGCTTTAATGCGTAACGACCGTTTTCCAGCTTTTCCACCCGGGCATAATGGCCTGTAGCAATATAATCGGCGCCAATGTCCATACTCCGCTTCAAAAGCGATTCCCATTTTACATACCGGTTGCAGGCAATGCAGGGATTAGGCGTTCTTCCGTGAAGATATTCCTCCACAAAATAATCCATTACCTTGCTTTTGAATTCTGACCGGAAGTTCATAACATAATACGGGATCTTCAGCTGCCAGGCCACTCTCCTGGCATCATCCACAGCGCTCAGGCCGCAGCATCCGCCTTCCTCCTGCGCAGTTTCCTCGTCCTCCTCCTGCCAGATCTGCATGGTAACTCCGATAACCTCATACCCCTGCTGCACCAAAAGCCAGGCGGCTACCGATGAATCGACGCCGCCTGACATTCCAATCACTACTTTTTTCTTCTGATTTTTTTCCTCCCGCACAGCCTCGCTGCCCGGAACCTGTTCTGATTTCATCAATATTCTTCTTCCTCTTCGTGCTCACTGATATCGCTCTTGGGCTGCTCCAGACCTTCGATCTGAATTCCGTTTTTCTGGGCATAATCCCACAGTGCGGCATGGATTGCCTCCTCTGCCAGCAAAGAACAGTGTACCTTAACAGGGGGCAGTCCGTCAAGTGCTTCCATCACTGCTTTATTGGTTACTTTCATAGCATCCTGAATGGATTTGCCCTTCACCATTTCCGTAGCCATACTGCTGGTTGCCACTGCAGCGCCGCAGCCAAAGGTTTTAAACTTAACATCCCGGATAATCTGATTTTCATCCACATCCAGATAAATCCGCATAATATCTCCGCACTTGGCATTTCCCACTGTTCCCACTCCGCTGGGATTCTCCAGCTCTCCTACATTTCTCGGGTGTTCAAAATGATCCATTACTTTTTCTGTATACATTGTCAAATTCTCCTTTTTGTACGTTGTAATTATCTGTTTTCTCTTTTTATGCGGAATGAGATTTGCCCTTTTCCTGCTTCTTCATATAGTCCTCATACAGCGGAGACATATTTCTCAGCCGTGCAACAATCTCTTTGATGCTTTCCGCCACAAAATCCATCTCCTCCTCTGTATTTTCCTCACTGAGAGTCAAACGAAGAGAGCCGTGAGCAATCTCATGGGGCAGACCAATAGCCAGCAGCACATGAGAGGGATCCAGAGATCCTGAGGTACATGCAGAGCCACTGGAGCCGCAGATTCCCTTTCCGTCCAGCAGGATCAGAAGAGACTCTCCCTCTATAAACTGAAAAGCAAAGTTTACATTGTTAGGCAGCCGATTGGTTCTGTGTCCGTTTACTCTGGTGTAGGGAACCTCTGCCATCACCCGCTCAATCAGATAATCCCGCAGTTTTCCTTCCCGCTGTGCCCGCTCCGCCATAGTATCCATGGCAATCTGGACAGCCTTTCCAAATCCTATAATACCCGGTACATTTTCTGTCCCTGCACGGCGTTTTCTCTCCTGTGCCCCTCCATGGATAAAGGAACGAATTTTTACGCCCTTTCTGATATAAAGAAATCCAATCCCCTTAGGTCCATTGATTTTGTGAGCGCTGGCGCTCATCATGTCAATCCCCAGCTCCTCCACATCAATGGGAAGATGGCCATAGGCCTGCACCGCATCTGTGTGAAATAAAATCCCATGTTCTCTGGCAATCGCTCCGATTTCCTTAATCGGCTGAATCGTTCCGATCTCATTATTTGCAAACATAATAGAAATCAAAATGGTATCCGGGCGAATGGCCTTTTTTAACTCCTCCAGCTTTACCACACCATTTTCGTCCACATCCAGATACGTTACCTCAAAGCCCTTCTGCTCCAGATACTGACAGGTGTGCAGCACTGCATGATGCTCAATTTTACTGGTAATAATGTGCTTTCCCTTTTGTCCGTAAGCATCTGCTGCAGCCTTAATGGCCCAGTTATCTGCCTCTGAGCCGCCGGAAGTAAAATAAATATCCTCTTTTCTCGTTCCAATTGAAGCTCCAATCACCTCTCGGGCTCTGGTTACTGCCTCCTTAACCGGAGCAGAAAATTCATACACAGAGGATGGATTTCCGTAAAGCTCCGTAAAATACGGAAGCATGACCTCCACTACCTCCGGCCGTGTTTTTGTTGTTGCTGCATTATCAAGATATATTAAATTTTTCATAGAAATCAAATCCGCCTTTCCTCATAAGCTATAAAAAGCTTCTGCGCAGAAGGCCTGGTGGCTTTCTGTTATCTGTATTATAACTCTTATTTCCTAGTATTTCAATAGGAATTAAAAAAAATCTAAAACAAAATCCCCCCTCCATTTCTGGAGAGGGGATTTCGTTCTTCTTTATGTTACCAGGGGATTATGCCAGCACCTGAGGTAACCACAAGCTGATTGCCGGAACAAAGGTAATGAGAAGCAGTGTTACAATCATGCAAAGATAGAAAGGAAGCGTTGCCTTTACTACCTTTTCCATAGGCAGCTTTGCTACTGCCGAACCAATAAACAGCACTGCTCCTACCGGCGGAGTCAAAAGTCCGATTCCGCAGTTCAGAACAACAATAATACCAAACTGAACCGGGTCAATTCCGATAGAGGTTGCAATCGGAAGAAGAATCGGTGTTGCAATCAGAATAATGGGCGCCATATCCATGATACAGCCAAGAACCAGAAGAATCAGATTCAGCAGCAGCGCCAGAATAATCGGATTGCTGGTCAGACCGGTAATGGCGTTTGCCGCCAAATCCGGCACATGGAGTCTGGTCAGGCAGTATCCGAAAATACTGGAGGTAGAAATCAGGATCAATACGATAGACAGGGTGTCCACGCTGTCTCCCATTACTCTCCATACGCCCTTCCAGTCAAGGCCCTTATAAATATAAACGCTTACGATTAAGCTGTAAATAACCGCAATTGCCGCAGATTCAGTTGCTGTAAATACACCGCATACAACACCTACGACTACAATCAGAACAGCTGCCAGAGCCCAGAAGGAAACGCTTAACTGTTTTAACAGATTGGTGATACTGAATTTTTCTCCCTTGGGGTAGTTGCGTTTTACAGAAATAATGTAAGAGCCTACCATCAGGGATGCAGCCAGAAGAGCTCCCGGAATATATCCGGCCAGGAACAGGCTTCCAACGGAAATTCCGCCTGCTGTTGTAGCATAAATTACCATGTTGTGGCTGGGCGGAACCAGCAGTCCCTCACAGGAGGAGGTAATGGTTACTGCTGTAGAGAAATCCGCATCATAGCCCTGATCCACCATCATCGGGATCAGAATGGTTCCAAGAGAAGCGGTATCCGCTGCTGCAGAACCAGAAATGCCGCCAAAGAAATAAGAAGCCACAATGTTTACCATTGCCATGCCGCCCCGCATCCATCCTACACAGGCGTTGGCCAGAGCAATCAGCTTCTCAGAAATACCGCCGGTTCCCATCAGAGAACCCATAACAATAAAAAACGGAACTGCCATCAGGCTGAAGGAGCTGATTCCCTTTACCATCTGCTGGCAGACCGCAGACAGGGGAAGTCCCTGGCTTAACAGACAAAGCACAGAAGACAGCGCCACTGCATATGCGATAGGAAACCGCAGAAATATCATAATAAAAAAGCTTGCCAGAAGCACCATAATTGCAAAACTATCTCCACCCATTCCTTATGCCTCCCTTCCAAGCGCGACATCCTTAATATGGTTGTACAGTGCCTCCAGTTCAAAAATCACCATAGCAATACCGGCTAAAGGAACCGGAAAATACATCCAGAATCTGGATACGGACGGCATACTTACATAGGTGCCTTTTCCGCCAATCTGCACCGCATACTTCCAGCCAACTACGATCATAATAATTGCCAGAATCATAACACAGAGATCTGACAGAATATCCAGACCCTTTACTAACATATCCGGAAGATAGCAGTCCAGAGCCGTCATACGGATATGAGCATTGCGCCGGATAGCCAGGGCTGCAGAAAGCACAGCCATATAGGACATACAGGTAAGAACAACCTCTTCTGACCATGCCGGATCTGGAATAAAGGATACGTAACGGCCAACTACAGACATACAGGTAATCAGAATGTCTGCTACAAGAAGCAGCTTACAGACAAACATAACAAACTGATATGCCTTGTCATAGACTGGCTTCAGCTTGTCCACTGAGTGAAAAAACTCTCTCATGGTACTTCCCCCTTTGTAATTTTCTTGTACCAAAATCTGTACCGAATATTATCATAGCTTAAACGTTTCCATAACTCCATTAAGACCACATAAAGAAGGATTCCTATTGTATTTATTTTTTCTTTATACTTTTTTTATAATTTCTTTTTTGCTGCATACATAGTTTTCTGCGTTTCCCCGTAAACTGTAACAACAGCTGTGCCCGGAGGCCAGACTTCCATGTATACCCTTTCTTCTCTCTCTCCCCGAAAAAAGGCTTTTCTGTTCAGTACCCTGCTTTTGACAGCATCTGGCTTTATCTGCCGGGTACTGGGCTTTTTTTACCGGATTTTCCTGTCCCGCACCATCGGAGCAGAAGGACTTGGTATTTATCATATGGTTCACCCTGTTTTCGGCATCTGTTTTTCTCTCTGTGCCGGTTCCATCCAGACTGCCCTCTCCCAGCTCATTGCCTCGCGCACAGCAGATGGCAAACGCATCTTTCATCGTGGTATCGTTCTGTCTATGGGGATGTCCCTGATTCTGTCTGCTCTGATCTGCAGATACTCCGATTTTCTCGCCCGTTATGTCCTGATGGCACCGGAATGCGCCCCATATCTTCCTGTCATGGGGATTTCTGTTCCTTTTGCCGCCTTCCACGCCTGCATCAACGGTTATTACTACGGCGTCCAGAAATCCAGGGTTCCTGCCTTTTCTCAGATTGCAGAACAAGTGATCCGCATGACCCTTGTTTTTTTCCTGGCCAGCTCTATGATTGCTGCCGGAAAAGAAATCACCGTTGAGCTTGCTGTAACCGGCCATCTTATCGGAGAAATAGCCTCTGCTCTTTTTACCTTCCTGTGCCTGATTTTTATTCCGCCTCAGCGAACTTCCCCCTCTGCTCCCGCCCAGACTCCGGCTGCTTCCATCAGTCTTCCCCTGCTTACTCTGGCCTTTCCTTTGATGGGAAACCGCCTGGTTTTAAATATTCTGGCCAGCGCCGAAGCTGTCTGGATTCCCAACTGCCTGCAGCGCTTTGGCCTTTCCTCCGTTGAGGCCTTTTCTGTTTATGGTGTCCTCACCGGAATGGCCCTGCCCTTTATTCTCTTTCCCTCTGCCATCACCAATTCCATGGCTGTGCTTCTCCTGCCCAATGTAGCTCAGGCTCAGTCAGAAGGTAAGCAGGAACGGATCTCCTCCTGCATTGCCATGTCCCTCCGGTACAGTCTGTATATGGGAATTCTCTGTACTGGTATTTTTATTTTATTTGGCTCTGCCCTGGGAAACAGCGTATTCCATGATCCCACAGCAGGACGTTTTATCCAGATTCTGGCATGGCTCTGTCCGTTTCTCTATCTGTCCACCACCACAGGCAGTATTCTCAATGGGCTTGGCCGCACCCGCACCACCTTCCTGCACAATACCGCCGCTCTCATTCTTCGCATTTGCTTTGTCCTGTTTGGAATTCCCCGATTCGGTATTCTAGCCTATCTATGGGGAATGCTTGCCAGCGAACTGTTTTTGTCCCTGCTTCATTTATATGCCCTTTTTCGTCAGATTCCCTTTTTCTGGAATGCCTGGGAAATGATCGGAAAGCCATCCTTCTTTCTCCTGCTTTCTGCAGGCATTCACTATTTTGTTTCTGCCCTTCACCCAGAAACAGGGCAGCTTCCCCTCTTTCTGGAAACTGCCCTGCAAATATTCTTTTTCTCTTTTTCTTATGGCGGACTGCTGCTGGTATTCCACCTGGGACGGTTGAGAGACAGACCGTAGCCCCTGCTGCGCCGGGACAAAATCCCGCCCTGCCTACACCGTCCGTATCATGGGAAGTTCATTATTAACGCCCTTAGAAAGAAGAAGCTGATGAAGATCTACAATCCCATTATGAAAGGCCGCTGCGCATGATGCCAGATACAGCTCCCACATCCGGACAAACTCCTGTCCCCGCTCTTTCTCCAGCTCTTCCCTGTGTTTCAGAAAATTCTCCCTCCAGCAAAGAAGGGTTTTTGTATAATGGCGGCGCAGACTTTCTCCATCCAGCAAATAAAAATTCTGTTCCGGAAGCAAATTCACAATTTCCCTGAGACTGGGAATCACTCCGCCAGGGAAAATATACCGGCGAATCCAGGGATCCCCCGGATGCTCCCTCTGAGCGCTGATATAATGAAGCAGAAACAGCCCTCCCGGCTTCAGCACCTGCTGTACCGCCTCCAGAAACAGCCCATAATGGCCCCGGCCCACATGCTCCAGCATTCCCACGCTGACTGCCCGGTCAAACATCATCCCACTGTCCTTTAGCTCCCGATAATCCATCAGCTTTACTGTCATGCGATCCTGCAGATGGTTTTCCTCAATCTCCTGGGATACCTGCTCAAACTGCTCCTGACTTAAGGTAATCCCCACTGCCTTCACCCCATAGTGAACCGCTGCCCGTTTCATCAAAAAGCCCCATCCGCAGCCAATATCCAACAGGGTCATCCCCGGCTTTAGCTGCAGCTTCTTTAAAATATGATCCACCTTTCCCACCTGGGCCTCAAAAAGCGAAGTATCCTCCTTCTGAAAATATCCGCAGGAATAGCTCATGGTCTCATCCAGCCAAAGACGATAAAAATCATTTCCTAAATCATAATGGGAAGCTACCTGCTCCTTTTGCTTTTTTTCGCTTAAAGAGGTATGAAGCAATCCGGCAAGAGCCCATCTGCTTGTCCGAAACCGCTCCATAGATCCAAGAAACAGATCCAGCACCTGATACAAATCCCCGTCCACCTCCAAATCGCCTCTGGCATAGGCCTCTCCCAAAGCCAGAGATGTACTTTGGAGCAGCTCTCTCCTGGGAATCTCCCGTCTGAGCTTTACCCGAAACTGTGCAGGGCCATTTCCAATTATCTGAAACTCCTCTGCTGTCTCCAGTTCAAAGGAAACCGGCGTTATCTCCTGCAGGTACCGGGCCATAAAATTCTTCTGTTTCATACTGTCATCCTTCTTTCCATTCCATTTACTGACAGTATGGACGGCTTTCCCACGCTTTAAACAAAGCTGCCTGTTTTTTCTCGTTTCCTTTTGACGGATACTTGAATCCCGCTTTTCTTAAAGCTTGGGACGATAGCGCATATCAGCCACTGTATAAACCGTCATAAATGCATCCGGATCGGTGTGAAGCATAAAATTCATCAGCCTCTGGTACTCGCTTTTATCCACGATTGTTATAATTTCATTGCGTTTTTCCATATTATAGGCGCCGATTGCCTCATAAATTGTTGCACCACTGTGAAGCTCATGAAGAATAAATTCTCTCAGCTCCTTCTCTTTTTTTGTAATAATACATACCCGCCGCTTCAAATTCTGTCCAAAAATAAAATGATCCAGCACAATCCCGTTAAAATATGTTCCCAGAATGCTGAGAACTACGGTTTTTTTATCATAAACCAGGGCGGAGGACAGGGCTACACACATGCCAGAAAGAGACATGGCCCGCCCCAGCTCAATATGCAGATACTTATTCATAATCTTTGCCACAATATCCAGACCGCCGGATGAAGCGTTTCTGTTAAAAAGAATGCTCAGTCCAATGCTGACCGTCAGCACATAGCAAAGCACATCCAGCTCTGCGCTTCCTGTCAGAGACTGAAAATGGGGGAATACCTTCTCAAAGATTCCAAGAAACAGCGGCAGCATAATGCTGGTATAAACGGTTTTTGCCCCGAATTCCCGCCCGCAGGTTAAGAATCCCACAATCAGAAGTCCCACATTAAAAATCATGGTAATGGCAGAAACCGGAAGGAGCACAAAGTTGGAAAGCACAATCGCCAGACCAGAAATGCTGCTCACCGACGCATGACTTGGCATCAAAAAGAAAAATACTGCTGCCGCAATAATTCCCACAGCCACTGTCAAAATTCCTGCTTCCTTCCAGAAGCCTGTTTCTGCCCAGAATTGTTTCTTTTGTTCGTTCTGTTTGTTCATTTTTGTAATCTCCTGTTATGTTCTAGGTTCATTCTATCAAAATGATTTCCTATGTCAAGTACAGAGCCCTCACAGCTGTCATTTTCCTCCTGCGAATACATTATCCGAATATTCCATCATCCATGCCCTCCTCAGCTTCTTCAGATAATCCCGATACCCGGCCTTTTTCACAGCTCCCTCTGTTACAATCTCCACCTCACCCAGAACCTTTCCCTTTAATTCATACCGGAGAACTCCGGCTTTTTCTCCCTCCTCTACCGGCGCTTCCATGGCATCTGGAAGCATCAGCTTTTTCTCCACCTGTGAAAAATCCTCTCCGTTTAAGCTAAGATAGGAAAATTCTCCCTGGTAAGACAATGGAACGAAATCCTCGATTCCATCTGTTACTGCCATAAGAGGAAGCTTTGGCATTTCCTGATCCTCATACAACCTGCAGCTGGCATACCCGTAATTTAAGAGAGCCTGAGCATCTGCAAACCTTGCCTTATAATCCGGAGCCGCCATGACAGCGGCAATCAAGCGGATACCATCCTTTTCCGCAGTAGCAGACAGACAGTATTTTGCCAGAGAAGTCGATCCTGTTTTCAGTCCTGTTACCCGGTAATTGGCAGGCATTTTCAGCAGCCTGTTTGTATTGGAAAGCCCGAACTCCTTTGTTCCCTGTTTGGTTACATGTGTGATCGTATCCATCCAGATTGTTGAATAATCGTGAATCTGAGGGTATCTGGTAATCAGCTCCCGGGACATAAGCGCAATGTCTCTGGCTGTGGTCAGATGCGAAGGATCTTCCGTCAGTCCGCAGCAGTCCACAAAATGAGTTCCTGTCATTCCCAGCCCTGCTGCCCGCTCATTCATCCTCCGGACAAACTCTTCCTCCGAACCTGCTATGTATTCTGCCATGGCAACCGACGCATCGTTTCCTGATGCAATTACAATACACTTAATCAGAGTTTCCACAGTCTGGAGCTCCCCCTCCTCCAGAAACACCTGGGAACCGCCCATGGATTTTGCATAAGCGCTGGTAACAACCTCATCTGTCATTTTGATTTTCCCCTCATCGATGGCATCAAAAATCAGAATCAGTGTCATAATCTTTGTAATACTGGCCGGACTTCTCTGTTCATCTGCCTGCTTTTCATAAATAATCTGTCCGGTCGATGCCTCCATTAAAACTGCGCTGGGGGCAGAAATCTCCGGTCCGGAAACGGCTTCTGTATTTGTTTCCATGGCAGTCTCTGCTCCTGTACCAGCGGCCTTCTCTGCCCCTGCACCGCCACCATTCTCTGCCTCTGCACCAGCGGCCTTCTCTGTGTCTGCACCAGCGGCCTTCTCTGCCCCTGCACCAGCAACCTCTACGCCATCCGCCTTCCCTTCCACGGCGAAAACAGTCCCTGCCGAGACTGGCATTTCCAGCCGCGGCTCTTTATTCCACCAGCCCCCGCCTGCCCCTTCTGTTCCTGCCAATACGAGACATAATGCCAGCAATATTTCTTTCATAGCCATCTCTCCCTGAATACTACCATCTATAAGATCAGTCTATGGCAGACAGAAAGAATCTATGTTCCTCTCAGGCAACATCTGGCTATTTGCCCTTTTCTATGCTATGATAGAGGCAGGATTATATCTGGACTCTATCTGAGTCTGGTACAATCACTTACAGCATATTTTATCCCTGCACCAGTCTTCTGGCTGCAGCTTCAGATTACATAGAAATGAGAGGATATTATGATACCATACAATTCAGAAGAACGCGCTCGCTGGAGAAAACGCAGACGCACCATCCGGCGCATTACTGTCGCTGCAGAATGTCTGGCCATTGTTGCCATTCTGGCTGCAGGCGCTATGTTTATCGGAACAAAGATCAAAAATGCTTCCGGAAACAGTCAGAATTCTGCCTCTGGAGCAGCCACCGCCTCCAATCAGGCCCAAACGGAAGCAGCTCACTCTCCAGAAGGCATCCCTTCCGGTTCTCAGCAAAGTCCGGCATCCCCAGAAGAAACCACCTCAGAGACACCGGCTCAGAGCCTTCTTTCCCAGGCTTCTGCCCTGGCTGCCGGGTATGATTACGACAAGGCCATTTCCCTGCTTCAGGAGGATTCTCAGATGGCCTCCCTTCCGGAGGTCCAGTCTGCGATTGCCCAGTACGAAACGATCCGTCAGTCCCTGGTTCGAACTCCTATCAGCAAAGTGACCCATGTGTTCTTTCACTCCCTGGTTGTCGATCCTGCCAAGGCCTTTGACGGCCAGTCAGATCAGGACGGCTACAATCAGGTTATGACTACAGTAGAGGAATTTAAAAAGATACTCCAAACCATGTATGATAAGGGCTATGTTCTGGTTCGCCTTCATGATCTCGCCTACGAAACCACAGATGAAACAGGAAAAACTGTGATGAAGGCCGGAGACATTATGCTGCCAGAGGGAAAGCATCCCTTTGTCATGTCTCAGGATGATCTCTGCTACTATCCCTATATGGACGGAGATGGGTTCGCCTCCCGGATTGTGATCGGAGCGGACGGAAAGCCTACCTGTGAAATGATTCTCGATGACGGTACCTCTGTTACCGGCTCCTATGACCTGGTTCCCATTTTGGAGGATTTTATCCAGGAGCATCCTGATTTTTCCTACCGTGGCGCCCGGGCAGTCCTCGCATTTACCGGTTACGAGGGAATATTGGGATATCGGACTGCTGCCTCCTATGCAGATTCTCCTACCTATGAACAGGATCGCCAGGAAGCCGCAAAGGTTGCCCAGTGCTTAAAGGATCACGGCTGGGAGCTGGCCTCCCACAGTTGGGGACATCTGGATCTGGGTACTGTCGAATGGGAGCGCTTCAAAACAGACACCGATAAATGGGAGACAGAAGTAGACTCTCTAATCGGGCCTACGGACATTATTCTTTACCCATTTGGCGCTGATGTGGGAGACTGGCATCCCTACACTGCAGAGAATGAGCGGTTTACCTATCTGTATCAGGCCGGATTCCGGTATTTCTGCAACGTGGACTCCAACCAGTACTGGGTACAGCTTGGGGACACCTTCCTGCGCCAGGGACGACGCAATCTGGACGGCTACCGCATGTGGAAGGATATAACTGCCGAGGATCCCTCCCACAGAAAGCTGGAGGATCTGTTCCACGCAGAGGATGTTTTTGATCCTGCCCGCCCCACTCCAGTACCGGATATGTAACAGCTTCACAAATTAAAAACGGCTGCTTCAAAGATGATTTTCCACCAATGAAGCAGCCGCTCCTTTTTCTATATCAGATCGGCTCGATTTGAATCACTGTCCTTCCTTATCTCAGGCCCCTCTCCTCCAGATAATGGAGAATCACATTGACTGTTCCGTCAATGCCCAGCCGCGCCGTATTCAGCATCAGATCGTAGTTTCCCACATCCTCCCAGCTTCGTCCCGTATAATATCTGTGATAGTCCCGCCGTTCTTTATCAATCCGTTTGATATTTTTTACCAGATCCTTTTCCTCATACAAATGCTTCTCCCGGATTCTTGCTTCCCTTGCCTCCATATCTGCATAGAGAAATACACGAACCAGTCCCTCTTCTCCTTCCAGCACATAATCTGCACACCGGCCAATAAAAACGCAGGATTCTGCTGCCGCCAGCTTCTTTCCCACCTCACTGCCGCCGCTTCCATACTGTCTGCCAATGGTTACAATCCGCTTCCTGTTCTACTTTTCCCTTCCCTTCACCATAAACGTCGGATATCCGGCTGCTCTCAGCGTTTTTTCCATCCACGCCGCATGATCCAGATTCAGATATGCGCCTACCCTCACCTTAAACCAGCCGTCCTCCGCCACCAGAAAGGCCGGATATTCCTCCTCCTTCAGCTGTTCTACCAGACGCTCTGCCTCCTGTCTGTTCTTGTAAGCTCCCACCTGAATCTGATAATAAGCCGGACCGTCTGCCTCCAGCTTTACCGCTTCCAGAATTCCGTCTGCAATAGCCTGGGCAACCTTCTGGAAATTCTGATCAAAAAATCGGTTATCCTGCTCATGATCCAAAAATCCGGCTTCCACCAGCACTGCCGGCATTTTTGTTTTTCGCAAAACAATCAATCCCGGACGTTCCATCACCCCCAGATCCTTCCAGCCCATTTCCGTCAATTTTTTATTAATTTCTGATGCCATCAGCTGGGCTGCTCCTCCGTTATCATAGATCAGAGTCTGAATTCCGGATGCTGTCCCTGGAACCGGCATGGCATTTCTGTGAATAGACAGAAAATAATCCGAATCCTGGTAATTTGCCATTTCTGCCTTCTCCCCTGGCGTATGATAGCGGTCTGTAACCCGGGTATAGGATACGTCCATTCCATTTTCTGTCAAAATCTGTCCTACTGCCAGCGCCAGCCGCAGGGTATCTGTTTTTTCTTCCCGTCCCTGAAATACAGCTCCTGGATCCTGTCCCCCGTGACCTGCATCAATTACAATACTGACCTTATCTGCCATTGCGATCAAAAATGCTCCTTTTCATACAATTCTAATATACTGTATGAAAAAGGAGCAAAAATGGAACTTAATTCTCCTGTACATCCACGCCGCGCGGTCCCACATGGGTAGAAAATACAATCTGGGTACTGGTCTTTCCAAACTTCTGGAGCTGGCCAATAAAAATATCCAGCTCCATAGTGCTGTGAAAAGCTACCTTGAGAATCATGGAATAATCCCCGGTAACACAGCTGCACTCCAGAATATTCGGCACGCTTTCCGCATAAGCATAAAACTTTGGCTTGTCATCCGGTACTACGTTCAGATTAATAAACGCAATAATGTGATATCCCAGCTTCATGGGATTTACCTGAGCATGATAACCGGAAATAATTCCGTCCTTTTCCAGCTTTTCAATCCGCGCTGAAACAGCCGGAGATGATAAAAATGTATTTTCTGCAATAGTTTTCAGTGAAGTTCTTGCATTATCCTGCAGCAGCCTTAAAATCTTTCTGTCAATATCATCCATACTGTCGTTCCTCCCCGTTCCCTCTTCTTCTGTTTCTATAGATTGCTGAGGCTGAGCACCATCTGAGCAGTTTCTACTATATTGGTTCCACTGTCCATACTGCACTTCTGCATATATCGGTGAGCCTCCTCCTCTGTCATTCCATTGCGCTCCATTAAAATACTTTTCGCCTGCATTAACAGGCTCTGCTCCTCTTCGCTCCTCTGCCGCAGCTGGCGCTTCATTCGCTTTTTCCGCCGTGCCTGGGCCTGAACCATCATCTCTAAGGTACTGAGAAGATCGTTTACCTTTAAAGGCATGGGAAGACACACCACATCCTCTGGCATCTGAGAGGTCCATTTGCTGGGAGATGAAACCATCAGCATGGAAAACTCTGCGCTCAGACAATCATGAAGCTCTGAATAAATCATATCTGCCAGCCGATACCCACACACCAGAATTCCGCCGTTTAACTCCTCGGTCTGGGCAAGAGTCTGAGCTCCGGAGGTGCAGACTGCGACAACGTCAAATCCGTTTTTCACAAGTATTCTTTTTATATTTTTTGCATCCTCCAGCTTGGAAAATGCCACGATTACGTTAGCCAACCTCTCACCTCCAGAACAGGGAATCCGGATCCCTTCTAAGCAGTCTGATGCTTAAAACTTATACAGGTATTCCTCTACCTCCCAGTCTGTCACTTCAGCCCGGAACTTTTTCCACTCTGCACTTTTCGCTGCCAGATATTTGGTATATACATGATCACCCAGAACCTTTCTGACAAAGGAGCTGTGTTCAAATGCTTCCAGGGCCTCTCCCAGAGTCTCCGGCAGCTGCTCAATCCCAAGAGCATCCATCTGTTCCTCTGTCATGGCAAAAAGATTGACATCCACACTTTTGGGCGGTTCCATTTCCTGCTTGATTCCATCCAGTCCTGCTGCCAGACAGGCTGCCAGGGCCAGATAGGGATTAACTGCCGAATCAGGGCAGCGCAGCTCAATCCGGGTATTGCTTCCCCTGGTACAGGGAATACGAATCAGAGCGCTTCTGTTGGCTGCCGCTGACCAGGTCACATACACCGGGGCATCATATCCCGGAACGAGACGCTTGTAAGAATTGACCAGAGGATTGGTCAGCATGGTTATTTCCTTCATGTGGGCAAGAATCCCTGCCATAAACTGATATGCTATCCGGCTGAGTCCCAGACCATCCGTTTCGTCAATAAAAACATTGTGACCTGACTGGTCTGCCAGAGACATATTAATATGCATACCTGAGCCATTAATTCCAGCCTTTGGCTTTGGCATAAAAGTAGCGTGAAGCCCATGACGCTTTGCAATCGTCTTCACCGCCATTTTAAAGGTCATAATATTATCTGCAGCAGTCAGTCCGTCCATGTATTCCAGATCAATCTCATGCTGGGCCGGAGCCAGCTCATGGTGAGACGCCTCCACAGCAAACCCCATCTCCTCCAGATTCAGAACAATATCACGGCGTACATTCTCTGCCATATCTACCGGGCCCACATCAAAATACCCGGCCATTTCCCTGGTGTCTGTAGAGGGTCTGCCGCTCTCATCTGTGTCAAACAGGAAAAATTCACATTCCGGGCCCACATGGAAGGTGTATCCCATTCTCTCAGCCTCTTTCAGAACCTTCTTCAGCACATACCGGGGATCGCCCTCAAACGGTTCCCCGTTGGGACGGTAAACGTCACAAATCAGGCGGGCAACCTTTCCCTGCTGCGGCCGCCAGGGGAATATCTCAAAGGTATTATAATCCGGATACAGATACATATCCGATTCCTCAATCCGAACAAATCCGTCTATAGCAGAGCCGTCAAATATGCACTGATTATCCAGCGCCCGTTCCAGCTGACTGGCGGTAAGAGCCACGTTCTTCAGCATACCAAACATATCCGTAAACTGCAGACGGATAAATTCTACATCCTCTTCCTCCACAATCCGGATAATATCTTCCCTACTGTAATTCTTCATTGCTTCCTTCTCCCTTCTTCTCTCAAAGGACTTTTTCCAAAGGGGCGGCACCCATTTAACGTAAAAGAGGGTGCCCATAAGGCCATTTTTACAACGGCTATTATGCAACACCCTCGTTCCATACGATGATAATATCAGTTTCACTCCGGTTTGTCAATCCGGAGATTCCTCTTTGTATGCAGAGATTCTCCCTTATCTTCAGGGATTTTTCTTTCTCACCTTCAGTCTGCTGTATTTCAGGTAATATACTGCAAATAATATCGTAGTAATCACCCAGGTCAGCGGATAGCTGAACATAATCGTAAAAATATTCCGATCAAGAGGAACTGCAATCAAAATCCACCCCACCCGCAGGGCACAGACTCCTACGCAGCACAGCATCATGGGAATCCAGCAGTCTCCCACTCCCCGCAGAGCGCCGGACAAAATCTCAATCGCCACATAGGTCACATAAAATCGGGAGAGATACCGCATCATATCAATCCCAATGGAAACTACCTCCTTGTCCGTTGTAAACAGCTCATAGGCATAAATTCCCCAGTTATAAATCAGAACAGACATCAGAGCAGAAGAGATAACCGTCATCTTCATACAGCTTCTTACACCCTTGTGAACACGGTCAGTTTTTCCTGCACCATAGTTTTGTCCTACAAATGTGGTAATCGCAATTCCAAAGGAGTTGACCATCATCCAGAATACGGCATCTATTTTACTGTAAGCCGCCCATGCAGCCACCGTATTGGTTCCCAGGGAATTGATTCCCGCCTGGATAATCACATTGGAGGATCCGTACATCACAGACTGCAGACCTGCGGGAAAGCCAATTCGGACAATCCGTTTCAGCATTCTCTGATCCAGTCGGACCTGCTTCCACTCCAGACGATACATATCCTGTGCACGCATCAGACAGATGCATACCAAAACAGCGCTGAGCAGCTGAGACAAAATCGTCGCAATAGCCGCTCCCTTAACTCCCAAACCGCACATTACCACCAGGAGAATATCCAGTGCAATATTAATCAGACAGCTAAACATCAAAATATGAAGAGGGCGCTTGGAATCTCCCACTGCTCTCAAAATCGCCGCCCCTGTATTGTAAATCAGGTTTGCAACCATTCCTGCAAAATAAATCCTCAGGTACTCTACAGAAAGCCCTACTACATCCTCCGGTGTCCCCATAGCCGTAAGCATAATGGGCGCAAGGGGAATTCCCACTGCCGTCATTACCAGGCCCGACACGACACTAAAGGCCACTGCCGTGTGAACCGCATACCCTACCATCTCCGGACGCTTCGCCCCGTAATACTGGGAAATAATAACCGAAGCACCTGAGGAAAGGCCTACAAAAAATCCTACAATCATCTGAGTCAGCATTCCTGTAGAACCGCCAACCGCAGACAACGCCTCCTTGCCCACAAATCGTCCTACAATCATGGCATCTGCCGCATTATACAGCTGCTGAAAAAAAGTACCGAACAGAATCGGAAAGAAAAACAGCAACAGCTGCTGCCAGATAACCCCCTCTGTGATTGGATTCTGGATCTCATTCTTTTTGCTCATAACACCCCGTTTTAATCCTTTCTCCTGTCGTAATCTATATGCCGCAAAACCGAGCATCTAAATGTACTATATCCTATTTCCCTCTGCCGGTCAAGCATCTCATCTACCCGAACCGGCCGCCTGTCCGGCACCCGGAATTTTACTCAATAAGTAAATGAAAATTAAAGAAATATTAAAGCATTTATTGCTGAAACCCTTATAAATTAAGGGTTTTTCAAAAAATGTGTCGCTAATTTGTCACTAACGTACACAATTTAACTTAATTTAACTCAATTCATTTCAACTTAATTCACAGCCCCTTGCCAGAACCAAAAATGACCTATTTCGCCAGCCCCGAACAGAAAGAACGCCCCTCCGAAGAAGGACGCTCTGAGTGCTGTCTATATTGTTTTTGTTGCTTTTAACCCCTGCTCATATCCATATCGAAATGCCTGATAAAACAAATCCTCTTGTATAGCAGAGATATAATCATCCAGCGAGCGTGTATGAGCTTTATATGCTTCTCTCACTTCATCCGCTGCGCTTTCCTGTACTTCTTCAAGAAAAATATCGTAGTATTCGCTAATCTGCTGTTTGTCCATCTTACGCCACCTCCTGATAACAAACCCGGCACTTATTAACACTGCCATTTGCAAGCCGGAACTCTATCAATGAAGGATAGCCATTCTCTTCCAGCCATTCCTTTACTTTTTCAAGGACGCTATCCTTATACTGAACTGTTACACCGTCGTGGCCATTTCTGCTGTAGGCCGTCCTTACAATTTCATCTGTAAAAAGATCAAGCTTCTGAATAATGGCGCTCACTGCTTTATCGTGGGGTCTTCCGGATTCAGAGAGGATACCCAGCTCCTTTGCGATGCTGGTACAGTCCCAAAGCTTCGGAACATCAGAAATCAACGGAACATTGACCGGATAGCCGGAATCGGAATAAATCCGCACCACCTCAGCAGCTATGTATTTGGAATCCACTCCAGCATCGTGAAGGGCTTCTCGAATATTCTTTACCATCATATTGACGGAAGGGAGTTTCTCTTTCTTGGACTTGTCCGGTTTCTGAGGAATGCCTTTCTGAATGGTTTCCTCCATATCGTGGAAACGGTTAATGTAGCACGCGGTAAACTCTGTCCCTTTGATTCCGGTCAGCTTGTGGGCGATAAACTCACAGCCTTTCTTAGTGATGTCATAGCAAGGAAGTGTTCTTCCTGTACTGTCTTTGTAAGTGTTCTCTCTAAAGAAATCACTGGGCTGAATTTTCAGCTCAGTAAGTTCTGCCACATATCCTCTTACATCAGCAAGTAAATTCTTGTGCTGTTTGCCAACCATTTCCGCTACTTCTCTGCTATCCAAGGTCTGTTCGATCTGTTTCTGCATATCTTTCTCCTTTCAAATTTGACAATTTTAAGGAAATAGGTTACACTACAGATAGATGTAGGTTCACCTATATCCTAATTCTGAGTAAACACGTCGCTCGCCAAAGTTACTGTGTTTGCTCTTTTTTTGTTTCGAGTTCTTTCTTCACAAGCTCAACTACGATGTCTGTTACTGTTCGTTCTTGATTTACTGCATAAAGTCTTAACTTCTTATGTAAATCATCATCAATTTTTACTGATAAAAGCTTCATATTCCCTCCTTTCCAACCATTTCGGTTTTGTACATCGGTTATAATACTACCATTTTGGTTGTTAGTCAATATTATTTTATATTTTTATTTCTTTTTTACTTCCCATATGGTATTATAAATGCAAAGGAGGGTAGCTCTTATGTCAGACTTTTCGGAAAACCTAAAATTACAACGACAAAAGAAAAATCTTAGTCAGGAAGATTTAGGGAAACTTATAGGTGTTTCAGGAGTCACCATCATGCGTTATGAAAAGGGAACACGCCAACCCAAACTTGAAACCATAAAAGAAATTGCAAACGCTCTAAAAATACCTGTCGCAAACTTAATTGATATAAATTCTCCCATCATAAGTAAAGCTACTGACCGTTTTGTGTCTGGTAAACATCCAGAAGAAATTGAAACTTATGGCGAGGTTATGGATGATATCGTTATGAACTCCTATATAGGCCCTACTATTAATGAATACCAAACGGCTGTAGCAGAGTTAAATCAAATGCGACTTGATATGATAACTCTATGTTATCAAGCCCTTGATGATACAGGAAAAGAAAACCTATATAATTATGCACGCCAATTATTAGAAAATTCGGAAGAATTTCAACAGGCCATGAAAACATATAATATCGATCTATCTAACAATAAGCCACCCACCACCGAGTAGGTGGCTTTTTCTTTGTATGTCACATATTAATATTGCTTAAAATATACCATCTTAGTTATTTCGCCAGCCCCGGCCACCGCAGCGCCCCATCTGCATCCGGCTTCAGCATAACCGGCTCAGTCAGCATCCGGCCTTCATCGTCCATAATGTACCACCTGCCGTCAATGGTCTGTTGTCCCTTCACCATAGCCCCATCCGCTCCCAGGTAGTACCAATTACCATGATACTGATACCAGACATTTTTCACCATCATGCCGGCGCCGTCAAACCAGTACCAGCGCCCCTCATCCTCGTACCAGTTGTTGACAACACAATGGTCGTTATCCAGGTAAAACCGCCAGCCGGCATCTTCCTGCTGCCAGCCGGATTTTGACCGCATAGCGCTTGCAACGTTGTCCTTAAACTGCTCCCAGGCATCAGGATGATCTACGAACCACTTGGGACAAATTTTCCCAGTCACATCATAGTGCCGGATTAATCCGCCATGCTGCGGATCCAGCTCCCAACGCCTGCAAATATCGGCACACAGCTCCACATAAGCCTGATAAGTGACATCTGTAAAACGACCGCTCTCATCTGGATGACAAGCCTCTATGCTAATCGTATAGCTATTTGCTTGGTTTGTACACCAGCTGATTTCCTCTTCTGGAATTAATTGAATAATCTCACCATGCAAGCCAATAATATAGTGACAGCTGGCTTTGGCGGTGTGAGTATCCTTCAGATTTTCAAAATAATTTCTGTTTTCCTGAGCTGACGTTCCGGGATTTCCAATATAATGACAGGCCACAGCCGTAGTTTTGCTGCGACGATTTCCCGGCCTGCTATAATTGTTTATTGTCAGATATTGTTTATTAATTTCCATAGTTTCCTCCAAAATAAAAAAGCCCCAGATTCCTCCGGGGCCGTTGCGACGTCGCAAAAATCACATAGGATAACAGATATTCTCCCACTTCTTATAAGCATCAAAGTACAACTCGTTCTTATTGCCGTTGTAGGTCAGTTCATAATACATACCGTCTGACACTGGCGTACTGAGCAGAGCTTTGTGATTCTGGAGGCTCTTGCAGTACCAGACTACAAATACATCATCTGCTGTCATAGCTGCGCCTGCATCTGTTTTATCTTTCTTCAAATTGTGATACTCTGCCACTTTTGTTTTACAAATATTTAAAAATTCCTGACTTCCCATAATATTTACTCCTCATAAATGATATCCAGTCCATAGGCCACAGCTGCATCATGCTCAATCCGGCACCCTCTGGCATTCTCCCAGCCCTTGCAGAAATACGCAGCATGACATAATGACATATTCTCAAGAGACTTAGCCAGGAAGCACAGCGGAATCTGTACCACACCTCTCTCTTCCATACTCTCCTTGCTGTACCACTCATCCGTAAAGAGGGTATTTACAATCTCATAGCCTTTTTCTTTCAGAACGGCGATTGCCTTTTCTCTGGTTGCTCTAATCTCTTCATCAGTTTTTCCAGCCATGGGCTGTGATAACATTGCTTTCATAGTTCAATTCCTTTCTTACTTTATAGAATTGCCCGGCATAACCCGGCCGGGCGCGGGAGATCCGGATCACCTCCTTACAGGTTCCCACTGTCGCCGTTTTCGTCCTCATCTGGGATTTCTGTGACAGTCTCAATCTTTCGTTTCACAAACCGTAAAACCGGGCTTAGAATCGGAATGACAAGCCCTGTAGCCTCGCAATTTTCCGTAATACTAATTAATTCATTCACCACCAGCCAGCTCGCCACCATGGCCGCAAACAGCAACGGAAACTGCAAATCGATATGTAACGTGGCGGTCACATAGGAAATCATACAATCAATCCCGAATCCGACAAAAATCAGAATGTACATCATGACTTTTTTAACGATTCCGGTAATGGATTTTTTACTGGTAATCTTCTCGCCGTTCACCTTGGATGCGGCCAGCCCAGTAAAATAATCAATAATGTTACAGGGCACCAGCAGCGCCAAAGGCACCGCCAGAATCCCGAAGAAACTAAAAAATGCGCCCGCTGCTGCGCTGATGACGTATTCCAGAGACTTTTCTTTCATTTTACGCATTAACTCCTCCTGTTTTAATCGTGGTCACAATCCTTGTGCCCCGGACCGCCTTCTTTATGTCCAGACTGGACAATATGGGGCTTTCCGGGGGTAGCAGGCTTGGTGTACTCATGCCCCTCGCCAGTGCTTAATACCTTGTTTTTCAGCGGCTCGCTGTCTTTTCCTACTGCGGGGCCTGCGTCAACGTGTGGGGTAATAGATTTGTGTTTGATACTCATGGTTTGTCCTTTCTGCCGCGTAACGGTGCGGCACCGGTGTATATTAATAATGTAGTTACTCTAAACGGATGCGGATTATCTGCGCGTCTGATGCGCCATATAATCCCAACCGGATATACTGGCTACCTTGCAGCGACGACATGTCGAATACCAGTGATTTGCCGTTAATGGATGTGGGCACCGATTTGATTGCAGTCGGTTTAACCGATGAACCCACGCACAAACGCTGCCTGCCTATATGATTTGTTGTAAACACACCGCTTCGCGCATCCTCAACTATCAGCTTGCTGTAAGCAGATAAATTTACAGGATTTGTAAAATGTAAATAATAAGTGTACACTGCCGGAAATGCAATACAGTCCGATCGAAATTCCATGTTGGAAGTTTCTAAATTCACAGGGTTGTTATAAATTCCGCGATAGTACAGGTCGTTTGCATTGGCTACGTATCCCTCCCATGTACCAACTACCGAGCTTCCATCTGGAAAGGTAATCTTCTGGCCTTTTTTGATGTAGGCTGCCGGAATATCGATAGCCGGAACTGTAATATTGCCCAGCATGTATTTTTGATAGACATATGCTATTTTCTGTGTGGTTCCAGGGTTTAGGGTCATCGCCGTTTGTGTTTGCGCAGAAACTTTTCCTAATCCGCTGTGATGGCCACTTGGAATTGTTACCGCTCCGGAGGTTCCAAGACTCCCGTTCCATGTCCCACGTTCTGGCATTGAACCTGTATATTCAACGCCATCGTTATTTGTGAATGTCTTTCCTGCAAGTACGTCCGCCGCTCTGGCTGTTCCGCTGCCTAATACAATTTTTTTAATGTTTTCAGCCATTTCTGCAAAACTTGCCGTTGCCGCGGTAACTACTTTTTTCGCAGTGATGGCTGCGGCAACCAGTGTTTTTCCATCACTGACAGATTTTTTTAGGGACACCATATCCTCAGATAGTTTATTGACTTCTGTATTTGTGTCATTGATGTCCTTTGCGCCAAACGAATCTCCTATCTGTGTATATACGGTCACGTCTTTAATTGCGCTTTTCCCACTTCCGGCATCAGTAACCTGATACAGCCTATCACCGTCCCATAATGCATCCTTATAATTTGTTTTTAATGCCATTAAAAATGACCTCCTGTCCCCAGCACAAACGACAACACCGGCCGCCCCTGTGCCTGATTTACAAGATTGTTATACAGATTCAGACAACATTGCTCTATGCGATTTAGTTCCACATAGTTAATCGTTGCCGTATTTTCGTAGTACGTTTTCTTCACCCCTCCCAGCTCTGGGATGGTATTTTTGCAGATTGCATCCAGATTATCCTCCAGAGCATTAATCTCATCTGCATACAGATAATCTCCTGCCGCTTTGTCTGCGCCCATGGAGGAAAGAGAAAAATCCGGATACAGCAAAACAGCTTTGTTCCGGATCTCGGTGAGATTGTTTTTTATCCGGTTGTAATCGGTAAAATTAAAGTAATCGCCGGTATAATTCCCGGACGAATCATAACTGCTTTCCCAGTCCGTTTTTGGCTGCATCCACGCCATTGACCGCCCTCCTTGCCTTTACTTTTCCGGATAGCTTTCCGGAATTAAAATCCAGACTGTTTTCTTCCAGGAATACCTGCAGTCTGTCTGTTTTTCTGCCCTGTAAAAATATAATATCCCCCGCATCCGGGCGAAGGTCTCCGCGATAGGAAACATCGTATTCTACATTGTTATTGAGGTAGTTCCCGATCCACTCCGCAAGCAGGGCAGCATGAGATTCTGTACTCACAAGAGGATTCTTCCATTTCTTGGTTTCGCCTGTCGTATTTAATTGCAGCGTATAACCGCTTTCTGTCTTTAGATACTCCTTGCCAGTAATTACAAGCTGCACTGTACCAAATACCCCCGTTAAATCCACTCGGACGGCCTGAGCTGCTGTCTTAACAATCCTCCCATGGCTCACAGAAAAATCATATCCCGGATTGCTCAGATAACAGTCTACAATCTGACCGCCACTCACAGAATCTTTGTATAGTTCCTTTGCGGCTTCGCCTGTTTCTGCATATTTCGTGGTTGCAATCACAAGATTTTTGTATTTCGTCAGCCGTTCGCCAACCGGAGTGTCGGTCATGGTCTTGTAGGTGATGGAGAAGTCCGTCACGTCCCCGAACGTCACCTGGCGCACAATCACACCATTTCCAGGCTTGCCGGAAAGGAACCGGAACTCCATCTTATCAAATACTGGAAACTCATGATTGATAACCGTGCTTTTTGCGATGGAAGTATGTGTATAAACCTCCTGCTGCACTCCGGCCAGATAGGTGATTAACTGCATTTTCGTGGGCGGATTTCCGTCAAAATCAATCGTCAGCCCATAATACTGAAACGCTGCTTCCAGGGCTATTGAAAAGCTGGGTGGATTTGCAAAAACTCCGGAGCTATCTGCCACCGCTGCACTCACAAATCCGGTATTAATGTAATTACTTCCCCGCGGCAGGAATCGCATCCCTCCGTCTACTTTGAAAAAATCCGGCCAGAAGATACCATAACTGTACTGCGCTTCTTGTCTTACAATAGCCTGCGGATTCGCCCATTTTGCCGCATTGCTTGACGTCACCACCATTTTTTCAGGAGATACAACGGTCGTAAATCCTGCTTTCAGATGGATGGTTCCATCCCGGCTCACTGTGATAATGGCTCGCCCTGCGTTTGCAATCATCTGTAAACATTCCGCGTGTGTGGCTATCGGTAGCGGATTGCTGACAACCACATTTTTTAAATATGCATCAATAACATACTGTCTTTCATCCAGCCCTGCATCTGTCAGAACTTCCACGGCCAGATCATACAGGTTTGTAGCCTGAAGCTTGCCCCAGTAAAAAGTGTTGTTAAGGCTTGCAAGGATGTCTTTCGCAGAAAAACTCATCTCATCGTCACTGGCCTTCCAGCTATCGAGGAGAAGGGAGGTTCCTGCGAACTGCTCGATCTCGCCACTCGGCAGGGTCTTTCCATAGGTCACTGTCACATTTTGACCGATTTCCAAAAAATTCAGGGTACTATCTTCATTCTCCACATCAAAACGCCGGTTCTCATTCTTCACCCGGAGCGAAAAATCTATCGTTGGAAGTTCTCCAGAAACCCATGACAGGTATTCTTTTTTTGTTCCGGATTTAATTTGATGGTTTGAAAAACTGATTCCCACTCCCATGCTTATTTTTAAAATCCGCAGCCTCGCGCTGGGCTTTAACATCTGCATAGGGAAAATCTTGATATAGTTTGTGTCCTCAAAAACCTCTGTTGTCGTAAAATGTCCGGATGCGTTTCCGTTTATGGTCACGGTCCGGGTGTTTGTGATAATCTGAAACTGTGTCGGGTAGGATTCGCCAAAATCAATTGTCAGGCCCTTAATGTCATACGGGCCGTTCCGGAATCGGGTTATTACTTCCCCTAGCGGCTCCTCTGTCACAATCCCCTGATTGAAATAGGGGCCGTTCTTCGGAAGAAACAGCATGGTGCCGTCCACCCGGAAAAAGTCAGGTTCCAGAGTTGCATAGGTATATTCCCGGTCGTAGTTATCATAGGGTTTTTCAAGGTTTGCCATTTTGGAAAATGTTCCTTCCGCGTAGGCCTCAGACTGCGCCACCTGATTGATAACTCCGATCGTGACCCACATATAAAACTGGTCACGACACTGCATATCCATGGACTGTTTATAGGCTTCACTCGCTGTCTGCATTAATTAATCACCCCGCAGTCGATAATATTGACCTTGCACAGCTTGTATTTTGTGGGCCTCTGGTCTGCAGTATTGATTCCTCCGGTTGCGCTCCGGTTGCCCGGATACATCTGGAGGGTGATCCAATCGTTTTTGACCATATCCCAGATTTTGGCGGTCACAACAAAGGAATCAAATTCCTGGCACATCTGCGCCCAGGTTTCCGCATCCAGATAGGACCATTGCAGGTTATTGACCTTGTACTGGTCCCGTCCAACCTTATCTCCAATAAACTCTCCCTGTGCGTTTTTGCCTTCTGTCACATTTGTGGCAACTACCAGCTCCCACACGTTATCTGGGGCGGGAAACTCCCGCCCATTAATGGTTATAAAAGCCATTTCCCGCCCTCCTGTCAGTCAAATACAACGCCAGAACGGCGCTCTAAATCTTTCAGTTTCCTTCTCATCTCTCTGATGTCAATATTGACCACCAGATCCATATTTTCAATGAGTTCGATGATTCGGCGCAGCAAGTCAATAATAATCGGTAGGTACTGGTCATCATTTTTGGACACCAGACCGCCAGCCCTTGCCATCATTGTCTGCAGCTGTTCCTCCTGCGTATAGGTCGGGGCTACACTTCCCACCGTTGCCAGCGGCGGTGCTGTAGATGCGGCTGTTACGGCAGAAATAAGCGGGGACATGGCGGAACGCACAGCCCTTGCAATGCCCTCTGTAATCTGCATATTATTCGCAACAGCAGCACGGCCACCCCACTGCCCTACCAGTTCAGGGCCACTTTCACGGGCAACAAACAGCTGTCCCCGCCGCGGGAATCCTCCAGATGCGTGTCCTCTGACACTTCCGGCGGTAACGGTTCCCTTGGATGTAACGCCCTCGTCATCTTCCTCTTCTTCCTCTTCCTCCTCTTTTGCTCTGCGGAAGAGGTTTTTTGCTCCATCGACAATGTTATCCCAGGCATTACCGATAAAATCAATGATCCCATTCAGCCAGCTTAAGACATTGTCCCAGACGTTTTTCATACCGTCCCACAGCTTTGTCATGATGCCTTTTCCGACTTCCAGCATCTCATCCAGTCGGAATATTTCCTTAATGGCTGTCCAGATTCCGGAAAACCAATTTTTGATAGCTGTCCACTTTTCTTCAATGGTTTTGCGAACGGAATCCCATATCTCAGATAGTTTGTCGCGGATAGCCGTAAATGTAGTTGTGGCCAGCTCCTTGATGCCATTCCAGAGGGTAGAGCAAAAGGTCTTGATACCCGTCCATATAGCGTTCCAGGTATTCTGAATGCCTGTTAGAATTACTTTAATTCCATTTGCAATCGCCGTGAGGACACCAATAATAATCAGCTTGATGCCTTCCCAAACCAATGCCAGGAACTCTTTAATGCCGTTCCATATCTGCTCTGTAGTGTCACAGATGTTTTGCCAGCCTGAAGAGATATGATCAACGATATTGCCGATAAAATTCGCACCGGCTTCCTTGATCCACGACCATCCGGATGACCAGTTTTGAGCCAGCCAGGTCATTTTTTCAACTATCCAGCTGATACCATTAATCAGTCCGGTAATGGCCTCCAGAATCACCGTCAGAGCCGCAGAAATCGCTATAACAACCGTAGAGCCTACAATACTGGCAATGGATAAAGCACCGCTTATTACGTTCTCAAACAGGCTCTTTAAGCCGCTGGCTTCGTAAAATTCATACAGGGTTTTTCCCAGATTTACCAGCGCTTCGCCAAGAGGTTTCAGGCCGTCATTCCAGATCATGCTCCAGGCATTCTTAACCGCTCCGGCAATCAGCTCCCAGCACGATTTCACAACATTCCTGAAATTCTCGGATGTGTTCCACAGGTCAATGATTCCAGCCACAATCAGGGCTACAACCGCAGCCACGCCAAGAGCTGGGAGGGATATTCCGGAAAATGCGCCAAGGATACCTGTCTTGATAGCCGTAAAGGCTCCTGTAACCGTAGCCGCAATGGTTCCCCAGTTGGCTGCAACAAAATAGGCTGCAATTCCAGAAACAAGACCGCCCATAATGGCGAGAATCTCTGCTTTATTGTCGGTTAAAAACTCTCTGAGCCGTCCAATCGCATCCTTAATTCGCTGTGCCGCTGCATCAACCGCAGATGTATCAATGTATGGAACAGCTAAATCTCCTGATGGGATTCCAGGAACACCGCCCCCGCCTGCTCCGGCTGCTCCACCAGAACCACCGCTATCTGGGGCAGATACGATGTTTAATTCATCGATTCCCGTTGCTCCCAGATTCTTTTTTGCCTTTTCACTGGCTCCTGCCAGCTTCTGCGCGTTTCCGGCTGCCACACCGGATGCGCTGGCTGCTGAATCCATGGCGTCAGACATTTTTTCTGCGCCACCACCACCAGCCTTGCCGAATAGCGCCTCCGTAAATGCCCGGAAGACATTTGCGAGGGTTATCAGTTTGCCGATGATGGTATTGATCACCTTAATCACCGGAGTCAGTGCGTTGATTAATCCCTGTCCAATACTTGCTCGCAGGCTGTCAAACTGCAGCGCCAGAATCCGGGTCTGGTTCGCCCAGCTGCCGGACGTCCTTGCAAAGTCTCCGGATGCAGCGCTCAGCTTGTCCTGCACGAATTGATACCTCAGCGCAACCTTTTCCGCCTCAGACATGGCCTGCGTGGTCTTGCCGAAGCCATTTGCCAGCACGTAAGCATCCAAAGCACTCTGGGTCATTACTACACCCAGGTCTTTGAGTGTCTCGGTTTCACCAGTAAATACAGACTTTAACTTCGTGTAGGCCTCGTCCTGAGAAATGTTGTAAAAGGATGCCAAATCTCCAGCTAGTCCGGTCAGGGTAGTTGCCATATCATAGGCTGCCTTCTCGCCAAATCCAAAGGATTTCGCCATTGCCCCGAAGGTTCCGGAAAACCGCTTTGCCATGGTCTCAGATAGACCAAAGGATGCCGCGGATTTTTGAGCAAATGCATTGATGTGCTTCTGCATCCGCGGGAAGGTCACATCGACTACGTTCTGAACTTCCTGCAGGTCGCTTCCAAGCTTTATGCAGGACTTTCCAAAGTCGGCCAGCTTTTTAACGGAAAATGCCGCGGCCAGAACAAGGCCGGCTTTCTTTAGCGGTGCTCCCAGTGAAACACCAAGATTTCCAGATGTTTTTTTTGCAGCATCTCCAATTCCGTAAATATCATTTTTAACAGATTTAGACGATTCGTGACTGGTTCTTTCAATCTGAGACCATGCTTTTTTCATTGCCTCTGATTGTTCCATTCCCTCTTTACGGTATATCCATGCTATGGACGCGGCTTTTGCTTTTGCGCTTTTTTCGCCATTGTTTAATATGGCTTGAATCTTTCTCGCCGTTTCATCTGATGCAGCATCTACTTGCTTGAAAGAATCCGCCATGGAATCGCAGGCTGACTGACATTTTTGAGCAGAATTAGAAAAAGCTGCTGTAAGCCTTTCATCTACTTTTTTTGATGTGTTTTCGATGGAAGTTTTTATACTCCCTGTGTCTATAGATATATCAAATACAATCGAAGCATCAGAATCCGCTGCCATAAATATCACCTGCCTTTTTTTAGTAAGACAGGCACATCGGCACAGCGTCTTAGATTTTCAATTCAAATTCTTTCCTGCAATCTTTATTTTTGCATTTAAAAAAGACACCCTTACAGCAGGCATCCTTTCCCCTCAGGGCATTTACCGGATGACCGCAATAAGGGCATCTGACCTTTTCTCGTTCAATTTTTATTTTTTCAATTTCCCCATCCCTCCTATCCGCACAACTGAGCCATCATGCGTTCCAGATATTCCATCTGCTTGTCAAACGTCTCAGGAGTAATGCTCTGTGCTTTTCGCTCCCTCCAGGCATCATATATCCGCTTTTGGTCTGCGGTAAAGTGTTTAATAACGTCCTTGTCCTGTTCGGACCGGATGGCTACCACACGCCCCAGCGGCGTATCAGGGGATATTCCGGCCAGGAGTGACCGGAACTCATCCCATGCAACTGATTCAAATTCTTTCGTCCGGATCCTCAACCCGTACTGCGTCAGAAAACTGGAAACAATCAAATCCCAGTCGTCAAATAGGTCGTAGTACGGGTCACTGCTCTCCCGTGGCAGTTTCCTCCTCGGTAATCAGTGTAACCGCCTCTTCAACGATGACAATCAGGTCGTTAAAAGACGGATTTAATGCTTCCAGTTTCTTTTTTGATTTTTCCGGGAAGATGAGGTCATAAATTGCTACAATATCATCGGCATTTGTGTCCTCAGATGTAAAAATTCCCATAACCTTTAAGACGGTAGGGGCATCTGCATTGACTTCGATGTCTTTGCCCTTGATAACGAGACACGGATTCCCGTCAAAGGATAACTTGTTTGTAATATCTCTTCTTTTTGCCATGCTGTTTCATTCCTCCTTCAGGCATCAGATCCGGGCGTAAACTTCGGTTTGCCCTTGCACTTAACCTCAAACTCCAGGTTGTCCGTATTCGTGCTGTCTCCACCACCGGGAGAGGTTACGTTAATAATACCGGTAAACTCCACTTTTGCTCCGGAGGGCATTTCCCAGCAAAACGGAGCAACTACATCATTGCCAGACTTCCAGGCAAGGCCAGCAATAAAATCATTTCCCGGATCTCCGTAAGTGCGCTTGCCCTGAAAGCTAAAGGACAGCTTTTTGCTGGTCATCATAGCATCTCCCCAGCCCTCAGCCTCCATCGGGTTCCACTCATCCACGCCGCCCTCGATGCTCGGCGCGAAGTTGGTCAGGTTTGCAATTGTGGTCTCAGCAGTATCGCCGCCAGCAATTCCAACCTTAAATTTGTTGTTAAAAACAGGATAAACAGTCGGTGCACCTGCCATTTTTAAAGTCTCCTTTCGTAATCGATTAAGAGCCAGATGACATATTCGTAAACCCCGTACTTGTCCTGCCCGATGTCTTTCGGCTCGGGCATTTCAAGATGCAGCCTGTTGATTCGGGTTCCTCCTATGATCAGGCTCTTGTTTTCTGTTTCATGTAATAATTTGTCATACAACTCAAAAGCTGCCGCCTCTGACTCCGGTTTTGACCGGTTCCAATGCAACAGAATTGAGATTTTGCGGGTGGCATAAGTGGTACAGGAAAGACCGCCAAGGGCAATATGAGGCGCACCAGAAGACGGTCTTCCATATATGCCAATCACTTGCTGCCTACTGTCGTCCAGCTTGCCAATATAGACATTTTCTGTGCCGCTCACTCTCAGGCTCTCCACCCAGGAACGGATATCGGTAAGGGCCAGCATCACAGACCACCTGCCTTTTTATAAAAGTTCTTAAACGCTTCCTTCGCAAAATCCTGACTGACACCACCCGGGAGCCACGGTTCAAACCACTCGCCGCCTGCAAACGGGTTTTCATCAGTCTGGAAATTGTATTCCGGATGATAATATAGCCGTCTGGCATAGGGTGTGCTGGATACAATCCGCACAATGCCGTCAGCTGAATCGGAATAGTCCACAAACGTAGCATCTTCTTCCAGATGTCCAGTATCAAACGGCATCACCTGTGCCTGCACAACCTCTGTATGCAGCGCTTCTCCGGTCTGCTCCAGGGCTGTAATTGCAGCCTGTGTCAGTTGCCGGATACGCGGCAAATTAAGGGTTACAGATGACTTAACCTGCATCAGACCACCTCCAATCTGCAATAATTGACCGTTCCATCAGGGTTCCGTGCTTTTATTCCCTGGACGATTCTCCGGTTCTGCCCGAAGATGGTGACAGTGCCGCCGCTTAAGGTCGGCCAATCCGGAGCAATATCACCGGGGAACAAAGCAGTGCCGGAAACCTGTATCAGCTTCTTTTCTGCTGTCAAAACAGTTTTTGCCGTGTCCTGGTAGTTGCATTTTAAATACAGCGTCAGTGTCCGCTCCGACTCTCCCAGATTATTAATTTCCTCGGATTCCAAATGAACGCAGATATCGGTCTTGCACAGCCTTTTGGGCACTAAACATGGATATTTCATAGCCTCACCTCGCCAACCGGCAACACAGCCCCGTCTGACACAGCAGAGCGTAGGTATCTCGTTTCATGGCAATCCCGTGCTGCGTGAACATATTCCAAGAACTGCCAAACTGAGCCGATACGCCATTGATGCTGTATCCTTGCAGGATTGTGTTGATTTCATCTGCATTCTCATGCTCAAAATCAGCCTGCAGGCACACCACCTCACGGATAATGTCCTGCTGGAAGGCTGTAAGTTCAGAAAAACCCTGACCTACAATCCTGTTATAGGTCAGGGAATCAATGTGACGGGACGCCTGCCGGAGGGCAAGCATCAACTCATCCTCCGGAATCAAGCTCCCGCCGTATTCATTCAGGTAAAAACTCGGTGTTGCGTATGGCTCGTATACCATATTAATCACCTGCCTTCTCTTTTACCGCCTTTTCCTTGGACTTCTCAGAAGCCTCTTTTTTTACAGCCGCCAACTCTTTTTTTAGCTTCTCGTTTTCCTCCAGAGCCTTTTCGTAGAGTTCTGCGGACACATTTTTCCCACGACCACGGGCGATCATCTTTCCGTTGTCATCAAAAATGTCGTAGCCTGCTTCCTGATAAGCTGCTTTTGCATCTGAATTGATGGTATACTCTTTGTTTTCTTTAATTGCTTTCATATTTAGGCCTCCACGTTCATCGCGCATGCAGTAGCTTTCTTTTCCAGAAGGAACAAATCGCCGTAACATCTATTCTGGTACAGATATCCGTCTGCAGTTCTGGAATCGGTGCCCGGAGTAAACAGTTTGATGTAGCTGTACTTGTCACGGCAAACCACGCAGGACGGATGAATTAAAATAAAATTAATCTGCTTTGCGCTTCCACCTGGCTTACAGCCCTCGGTAAAATCGTAAATCGTTTTCATTCGCGCTGCTGGAACCATCTTAATATTTACGTTGTCCAGGCTGTGCACAGTTCTATTGATAGCATTCGGGGTATTAACGATAATTGCCCGCTGGATCCCCTCTGCTTCCTTCACGATTTTGTTCATGCTTGGGGTAACATACAGGATTCTACCCTCTTCCGGAACTCCGGCCTCATCCATGTTTGCCATCATTTCATCAAACAGACCCAAGAAGTTCGATGCATCCACAACGGTCTTGTCGATAGCTCCAGAATTATAGTTTGTCAATTCAGTGTGCAGCTTAGAAAATCTGTAGCTGTCTTTTTCCGGGATGGCCTGCTCTGTCTCGAAGCTGTTCTGGATATTCGCCACAGAAAGCGTGAGATTCGTTTCATCGATATCCATCGGGTCAATCCAAATCTCAATATCTCTGTCATGAGCCAGCTTTTTAGCCTCCCAGTCATTGGTCAGCGTGCCAGCGTTAAATCCCGGAGTACGGGTATGATCCTTGTAACCAGATACGGTCATCCGCGGCAGCTTGATGGTCTGCGCATTGATGAACTTAACCTGCGGGTTGCTTTTGGTCAGCGCATCGGAACACAGTTCCTTTGCATACTTCTGCTGCAATAAATTTGTAAATGTTTCTGCGTAATTATATTCTGCCATTTAACTTTTCCTTTCTTTTTAAAGTCCGAACGCAGCTTTCAGAGCGTCATTATCCGCCGATGCTGCGCCCTGTGACGGGTTTCCTCCAACCCCAACCTGCACGAAGCCAGATGCGCCTGTCGCTTGCGGTTTCAATGCCGGAACGTCTTCCAGCACCTTGTTCAATGCGCTTTTAATCGCATCATCGTTCAGTTTTCCATCCTCCCCCACAGCAGCGCCTAAATCTGCCATTTTGAGAACGTAAGGAATGGTGTTCGCACTAATTCCAAGCGATACAGCCGCCATGGTAGCAGCTGCCTGAATCTGTGCATCCTGCGCCGCCTTTTGAGCTGCCTGTGCCTGCTGTTGCAGTGCTCCAACATCCGGCTGACTGGCTGCTTTCTGCTGTTTAAATGTAGCAATCGCTTGTTCTGCCTCTTCCTGGGACAGCCCCTGCTGTTTAAAGTAGGCCTTTAATGCCGTATCTTCTTTTGCGGCAAGGGTTCCATCTAACATTTTCTGAATTTTGTCGTAATCGACTGTAGCCTGGGCAGCCTGCTGCGTTGTGGTTGGTTCTGTGGTAGTGGTTGTAGTTGTGGTTGGTTCTGCCATATTTACTTGCTCCTTCCGTTTTTGAGAGTGTCGCTCTTGATTCATCCGTTGTTATCAGTGTCACTGACCGCGCACCTTTTAGGGCCTTGTCGCGTTTGGGCATAAAAATAACACCCGGTTTCCCGCGTGCCTATGACTAAATCTATGACTATCTATGACTAAATCTATTCCACCAGCTTCCATCCTGCCGGGTATGCATCCGGTGTCCACACACAGTTATCCATCTGGCAGATGTATTTCTTGCCATTGTAGGTCACCTTATCACCGGTATTATACGCGTCATGCGCTCCGGTCGGCTGAACGAACTGTGGATACTCATCCACCACCGGAGGGGTAACACTGCCGCCCTCCAATTTCGTCACCCGGTCAGTCAGTTCTAAAATTGCCTGTCCCATCTCAGACAGGTTGGAAAATATGGTTTCCAACTGCTTCTGAATATCGTAGCTCTGCTTCGGGTCTGCCCGGCTGCGAGCCAGCTCGATGAGTTCTGTCCGCTGGGTGCCATCCAAGGTTCCCTGGAGCCAGATAGTATCAATCTTTTTCAGCATATCGGTCAGCTCATACTGACCGGATGTGATTACGTTCTTTATAATTTCGTACATTTAAACCTCCAATACTGCGGCGCTGATAGCCGCGATTTTACTGTCTACATAGGATTTTGTATCTACGGTGTAGGTCAGCTCCATATTGCAGCCGCCGGTGTTGGTGACTTCGGTGGTGCCTGCGTACATCGTGAGGGCGTTGAGTTTGTCCTGCTCGGACTGAGGAAGAGGGATATTCTCTGGCACATCTGCTTTATAATACACTTCTGCCCCTGCGCTCAATTCTCCTGTTGTGGAAAAATATTCTCCTGTGATGCTTTCTGCGCTATAAGACAGAATATGCTTGCTCTGATACACCCAGTACCACACTCCATCCACCTTTTCCAGCTTGTCCCACTTGGTCATGGGCTTTGGTGGTATCAGGGTGATAGACTGCTGCTCTGTGCCGCCCTTAATTGTAACGGTCACAGGCTGGTCGGTTATCTCGATGGGCTGTTCCCAGTCAGGGGAAGGAGATGGAAAACCACCGGAGTATGGTTCGTAGGCGGTGACGGAAGCTCCTCGCTCAAGCTGGATATTTTTTACACTCAAAGTCTCTCCGACTACATCATTATCTCCCGAAAGTGGAATACCAATTTCAAATGGTGAATCGACCTTGAATGTTATGTCTCTGGATAATGTCTTGCCATTTTTAATCAGATATTTTTTGTAATAATCATTAAAAACACAAGCATCCGCGCTATTCGATAATGGTTCTACGGTCAAAAGAATAGCTATTTTTTGCACTGTATCATTTTTCATCTTATCAGCGGAAAAAGTATATTCTCCGGCAGGATACTCCTTGGAAAACATAATGTAACTACCGCCCCAAGTGTCTGCTAGAGTGCAATCAATAAGATTATCTTTTATGTCAAAAGTTCCTTTTGAAAAGGTTATTTCACCTTTTATATCAATCAGATTCTTCCCACTCGTCCTCACCTGCTCCGTCTTGCCCCACATGGCAAACCGCACAACCGGCACCCTAGAACTGTCAGTTACCTTTATACCCCCCCAGAATTTTTCTGACTAATTAGGGCTGACTGGATATTCACCAGCTTGGCATTTAATCGCTCTTCCATGTTCCGGATATAGGTTCCGGTATCTGCCACATAAGAAACTTCCATGTGTGCACCCTCATCGTTTGCGATAACGGTGGTTGGGTAGTTGGTGTGGAGGGCTTTGTAGGCGGCGAGTTCTTCGGGGGTGAGGTCACGCTCGATGGGGGTAGCTAATTCCACAAGGCAATGAAGCGGAGTTGTTTCCAAAAATTTAAGAACCGCTGTTTTATTTTCATCAGCCGTTGTCTCTGTTCCCAATCCAAGTCTTTTTCTTGAAACTCTAAAATCAATAGAGGTTTCTGTTGTATGTACTGATTCACTATCGACATTCCAGTTTGGAATACGTATCAACTCTCGGCATAAAATAGCACCATTTTTTTTAATTGTCCTATCTAAATAACGAGCCAAAATGGTATCTTTTTCTGGCGCGCCATAAGTACCCATTGAGGTTGATATCTGAGTATCCTGAGTGATAATGAAGTCTTTCACCCTCTGTACATACTTCTTTTTTGTCAAGTCAATCTCATCGCAAACCCACTGCTGACCGTTTTGGTCAGTGTAGTTGCCATCCTTGCTGACTGGCACACCTGGGAGACCGTTGGGAGTGGCGAGGATTAAGGTTTGAGGCTCAATGCAGGGTTCGTACGAAAAAGCCACATTCCCTATGTTAAGCATAATTGTAACGCCTTCTGGTGCTGACACTTCTATTACGCTTACACACAGTCTAGAACCATTCTCCGGCATGGTAAATGTATTCGTATAATCCATACTATTAGCAGAATAGTCTTCATGTTTCAGAAGGATTGTCCTGTTGTTATCAATAACAAAGAATCGGAACTTAGACAGTATTGGCGATATTACGCTCAATGTTAATTCTGTACCGGGTAACACTGACAGATCCGCTTCCCATGAATATCCAGCATTCATAACCGAATTTATTGTATTTCCTACATCTCCGGTATAAAAACCTGCTGAGTGCTGCGAATTCTTGAATAGATTCCTCCCCGTCACCTCCACCGTAATACTTCCGCTCTCCCCGGCATTCACAATCGGCACTGGATTTTCCACACTCGGCGTCCCATCCTGCGTACTCTTCCCGAACACCCTCAGACCCTCAAACAATTTGTCGGAGCTGTCTGTCAGGGTCATGGTATCACCCTGCGCGGTCTCAATAATGGCATCGGCTTTGTTCTGCTGCAAAGATTCAACCCCTGCCTTATTCGCTGCAATCTGCTCCCGGTCTGCCACAATTCCGGCGGCCGCATCCTGCACCCTCTTGGTCTGCGTATCGCCCTCTGTAGTGACTGCCTGCACCGCTGTAGTCTTAGCCGCAGTAACGTCACTGACTGCCTGTGTGCCTGCCCGCTGCACCGCTGTGGTCTGTCTCTGCCCTTCTGCGGAAACTGCTCCCACAGCCGCCTCCTGAGCCTGTCCAACGGCATTAATCGCGCTCTGGGCAAACTGTCCAAACTGCAAAGCGGTATTTTCTACCGCCCGCCGGTCCGCTGCTACTGCTTCTTTTGCCTGCTCGACAGCCTTACGATTTTCCGCAACCTCAGTTCTGCCTTTCTCTGTCGCCTCCATGGCGGATGTTGCTCTTTCCCCTGCACTCTCAGCGGCTGTCTGCGCCTCTTTCGCGGCGGTACCGGAACGTTCTGCTGCCTGTGCGCTTTCGACTGCATTCTGGGCATTCTGGGCGGTCTCAGTTGCCAGCTGAGAAACTGCCCGCTTGTCTTTCGCAACTGCTTCCGCATCCCGCTTTACCTGCTCGGCAATCTGCCCGGCTCCGGTAATCTCGCCCTCAATTTTGCCGGCTGCTTCTTCCGCTGCCTTTTTAGCTGCTTCTGCTCCTTCCCTTGCCGTCTCTGCCCGGTCTGCAGATGCGTTGACCTGTGCAATAGCATCCCGGAAAATCTCTGCATCTCCCGGTGCATCAAAAGCTTCCGGCTTCGGTCTGCATTTTACCTGCATGGAAATCCGTTTGATTGTCTCGCCGGTTGTCTTATCTGCCAGATAGATCCATGCGTAAATCTCGTAGGTTGCTCCTGCTGCCAGATTTTCCAACAGGCTATCCGGGATGACTACCTCCGTCACACCGTCCTTGGTGGTTCCCACTCTGGGAATCGCATCACCTGCAAATTCTGTCAGGGCGAAATGGATTTCTACCGCTGTGGGCAGTTTTAATCCCTCTATTCGTAGCCTCTGCCCGTAGTCCCACTGCCAGAGGCCAGTAGCGCGGGCATAGTCGCTGTTATCTGTAAATACTGCTGTTATCATGTTTGCCTCCGTTGCGATGTCGCAATAAAAAAGGGTACAAAAATACCACCGGTCTACTGACTGGTGGTATTAGATACGCCCTTCTTTTTTTAATTTTTCAATTTCTTTCTCTGTCAACTTCCTTGGTTTCATAGGTTGAGACATCTTCTCTTCCCAATCTTTATGTGCTTCCGCACTCTTTTTTTTATTCATGGAATTACCTCCAATTCTATAATATCTTCTTTCTTTGATATTACTCTATATATGCTCCCTTTGTCAATGAGAACCTCTCTCTGTGTTGGAAATTTACTTACAGATTCAATATATGCAGCCTTAGAACCTTTAGGAACATATATCACAAGTTTACATTTCTTTTGTAAAGCTCTGCTTTCAACCACAGACGTACTCACAAATTGTTCTTCCACAAAAATGTCACCAACCGCCAAGTTACTATACGGATTTGTGTCCATATTTCTGTAGCATATCACATCACATGGAATGACTCCTTTTTTGATTGCACTAGAAATTCCATTCGCATATCTCAAAATACGATCATCTCTCGGGATATCTCCTCTCAGCATTGCGTTAAGCCTCATATAAAACTTATCTCTTCCGGATTCATTAGAGTTATATGTATACTTTTTCACTGCTTTTAGTTCAAAATCATCCAGCGATTGTTTCCATGCAGAATACTCTTTTCTTAACCGATTTACAACTTGATTTTGTGGTATTGCCCTAAAATTCGCAAGTGGCTTTTTGGTATCGACATATTCACGGCTATTCTTGTCGCCCGTCTTAAAACGTGCCCTCTTCCATTCCCTTGCTTTTATTTCATAGCGCTTTTGATTCTCCTCATCCAGCGAATACTCAGCCAGCCGCTCATACTTCTCTTCCTGCCGTTTGGCATATTGCTGTCTTTGCTCCGCCTCATATTTTACCCCGATAGCCCGCAACTCTTTTGCCGTCCACTTATCGTCAGCTGTGGAAATGCCAGGGAAATAGGTCGTGTGGCTATCCTTGCAGTTTAGATGATACAGGCCGCACTCAATCGCATGGCTTATTGTGGGATATCGTTTTCCGGTTTCCGGGTCGTATCCATCAGAACGGCCACCGCTCCATACATCATCCACCAGCACCTTTCCAACAAAGGGCAAGCACTTTGGACAGGGATTTCCGCGTTTTGCCATGATTACGGTGGTTATCCCCCATTCCTGCCGCTTCTCGCCTTCGCCGTATAAATATGCCCGTTTACTGGCAGTACGGATTGCCATGCTGGCATAATCTGAAAGAGTATGACGGGATCCGTTTGCATATTCCACACATCCAAGGCCGCGGGAAAGCATATCCTTTGTGGCCATATCAACCGCCTTTTCGTAGGTTCCGGCTCCGGTATTCGCATAAACCTGTGCATTAAAAATCGCCTTACGGTAATCGTCCTCAGCTTTTCTCAGGATAGCTTTCTCAGCTTCTTGCATATCATGGACAGTAGCCTCAATCAACGCAGCTAGTTTCCTATCATTCAGCCAGAAGAACTCTGCGGTCATGGATTTTGGGCGAGGAGAGCCATTTTTGCCGTGGACTTTCCAGCCTTTTTTGATAGCTTGCAGGATTTTAATTTCCTGTTCCATATTGCCTTCCTGCCTTGCCTGCTGAATCAGAACTGCAATCTGCTTATTAATGCTCTTAAACTGCTTCTTATACCGCTTCTGGTTCTCTCGCTTGTACTTTTCCAGGGCTTTAAGCTGCTCCGCCTGCCACATAGACCATTCATAACCTTCATTTGTCTCCTCGGCTCTGTGTCTGGACATATTCCGCATCATGGAAGCTATCAGTTCATTTTCAATGGCCTCAAAGGCGGCGGTGATGTCATAATCATCCATCTCAGCCTCCGTTTGCGTAGACTTTAAAGCCCTGAGCCTTAAAGTTCTGTTTTGCCCGCTTTAGCTCCGTTTTGCTCTTGCACCGGTCACAGCGCAACTCTGCATAATCACCCTTTGACACTGCGTAAATGCCGAAAGGGATCTGCTCGCTGGCTACTTTCAGCAACCCCTCGAACTTATTCCGGCTCATCCGGTACATTCGGTTTGCTACCTTTACTTGCATTTTTCTCTCCTCCCAAATTAATCGCAAAGTCACCGACAGCCTGATTGATTGCAGGCTCTTCCAGTTGGACAATGCCCTGTTCGGCTTTCAATCTTGCAATCTCCTCTTTCTTCCACTCTTCATCCTTTGTATCTCCGTACAGTTCTTCCACCTGTGCCTCGATGGACATGATTGCTGAGCCGGGGCGGGCCTTAGAAAGAGTTTCAACCTGGCTTTCAAAAGATGGGTTTGCATATTCGCCAAACGAAGTATCCAGCTTCACTTCTTGAATTGTTTTTTTCAGCAGAATGTTGTATGCGTTGACTGCGACAGATATCAGCTCCGGAATTGTTTCCTGCAAAGCATCAATAATTGCATTCCGCGTATACAGGGTAGTTTTTTCTTTTTCCCTCTGTGCCTCTGCGTTATCCAGTTTCTTCACGTCAATTCCAAGTGTGGATGGACTTATGATTCCCTGTAGGCATAAATCAAGCGCTGTTACATAGGTTGCCAGATAACTGTCGTGCGGAATCTCCGGCTGCTGCACATCAATCTTGTTTTGCGCACCCTCCCCCATATCCTGGTCAGTCTGAATATAGCGGTTGTCGAAATGATTCGGCTTTAAAACCGCTCCTGTGTTCGGGTCTCGCGGCAAATAGCATTCCGGTATGTACTCCTTTGCCCTTCCGGCTCTCAGGGCATCCATCCACTGGCTCCATGCCTCGTCAAGCGCATCAAAGCTGTCCAGTTTTCCATCAAAAATACTTCCTCCGCGATGATTATACTTTGAGGATTCATAAATTTTTAACGGGACGGCCAGCATAATTGTTTTGTCAAACACAGTGTCGGTCAGTCCTGTAGTTGCCGGGATAGAATTCAGAGAAACTTCCTGCTCGCCCCGGTATAGTGCGTTATGGATATATCCATATCCGTAGCGCTCATGCAGAACATATTGCTGATAACCATCCTTGTACAGGGTTTTAAAAATAATCTCCTGCACCCGGTCCCTTCGGGTCACAATCTCAATCCGCTCACCTGGATACCATTCCAGGATAGGGTATGGACTTACCTCTGTGTCGATGGAAATTTTGAATGCGCCGTCCCCAATCACGAGCGCGTCTTTTAATGCCTGCTTGATTTTTTTAGGAAAATTATTATTCTTCGGATCCGCAATCTCCTCCCAAATTTGACGCTGTTGCTCATCTGCAAATTCAAAATCATTCATATCAGTCAGTGCGACTTCCGAAAGGGTGCGAACCATCAGCGCCGGAAGTCCGGTGTGAATCTTTCTCATTTCCATTCCCGGTGTGCATTTGCTCGCCCAGAACTTATACCTGTCTGCAAATTCCGGATTCTGCTGATACATCTGCTCCAGTTCGTTTCCGTCACCGCGGTACCAGATGCGATTCCGGATAGCGTGGAGCTCAAAATCCATCACCTCTTGAATCTGGATGCTGTATGGATCTGCCGGAGTGACATTTAGCCAGCTCCGCACTGTCTTTTTAATATTTTCATTCAATGTCGCAAGCCACCTCATTTCTCTTCCTCCTCAAATCCAATAATGTTACGATATGGTATCCAGCCATATTGGCTGCTGTTTATTGTGTGGTCGTTTTTGTCCTCTGGGATATCCTTATCTTCTTCCCAGCTGTACCGCTCCATTTCTGCCAGATGCTCCGAACATTCATCTATCACCAAGTAGCATCCCTGCTCAATCCATCCAAGCATCAGTTTAATACGGTCAAGTATCTCAACTTTTTTGTATGCATCCAAAAAATTATACAAACAGCCGTGCAGCCGCTTATACTTTCTTAACTCTGTAATAGTTGCCTGGTCCGCGCTATCCACAAATACATCTTTTGCGAATCCCCATTCCTTTCGGTTTTGTTCCAAAAACTCCACAAACTTGATTGCCGTATCAGATGGAGCAAGAGGACAGGACAAATCTGCATTGCTGTATACTTTTTCAGATAACACCAGGAGCTTTCGATCCTCTGTTATTGCCTGGAATATCATGGCGATTGTGTCCGGAGATTTAGCGGAATAAGATGTATCCAGTCCAGCACTGAACCTTTTTATTTTTATGCTGCCGTTCTTTATCTGTTCATGTACCCACTTTGCAGATACAACGTGCTTTTTTCGGTCAAAGTTCGGGAAAATAAGCCCAGTTGCTTTTCCTCTCAGTCCCAGAATTTTATTTTTATAAATCTTCGTGCCTTTCGGGGTATTGGCGATAATCTTATCCAGCTTTTCTTTCGGCAGCCCCAAATTATGGCAAAAAGAGAAGAACCAATGCACCCATCCGGGCTTCGGTTCTTCTCTCAGTTCGTCTTTGATTTCCTGGGGTGTCTCTTTCTCCCATTCTGGCAGAGGACGAGAGCAATTAATATACTCTTTGTAAACCGGCAGGTTCGGGTCATCCGGATTTAATGTCGCCATCAGATAATCACACCGCATGGCAGCCTCTCGGACAAAATCAATGTCCGCCGTGTTAATTTCATCAATGTACAGGCAGCCGTACTGACCGCCTAAAGCCTTCTGCCACTTTTTCTTATCGCCGTAACCCATTACATAAATGACTTTATCTCCGGAAGAAGTATGTAGCAGGATGTGAGGGATCTTATCGTCTTTTGTGCCGTTACCGTTATATTCTGTCAGTACCCCAAAATCATCAATGATTCCAAGGTCCTTGTTGATGATGTTCTTCTCAGCCGTTCCGGTATCCTTGGCGGCGATAATGTGCAGCTTCTTCGGGCTTTCTGCAACTTTCAGCACAAATTTAAACAGCCCAACTGTCGTTTTGCCGGCAGCAGTTGTGCCCTCCAGAAATTCAACTGGCGCATCACAGCGAAGGAAGGCTTTATATTTGTCAGATAGCAGTAGGCGCTCTGTACTCATCCGCTGTCACCTCGCATCTGCTCAATCAGGTCATCCAGCTTCGTTCGCTCCGTCTCCAGAGTTCCAGAAACCTCCAGCTTGTCTTTAAACATCCCAAGATGACGGCCAGCCAAATCCAGCGCCTTTGTTTTGTCGTAAAATTTAATTTCCCGCTCAATTCCCTCCCCCTCTTTTGTTGGGAAGCGCTTGACCTTAACAGATGCCACAGCTGCCAGGTCTTCCGGAAGAGCGCTATCAAGGATAGTGGCCTCATCGAAATCAACCACATTTGCCGGATTGACCAGCGCTATCTTAGCCAGTTCTATCAGGATCCGGTCCTGATTAATACCGGTGCGGCGGGAACGTTCAGCCATAGCCTTGCTGATTGCGTCTGAAACTCTAGTTTTCCCTAGTAACTCACTTCCAATCTTATCCGCATTGTTCGGGCTATATCCTGCGCGGATGGCTGCCTGAGTAGCATTAAGGTCAATCAGGTACTCATCCACAAATAATTTTTGTTTTGGCGTCAATGCCATCTGGCTCACCTCCATTCTGTGGCATAAAGAAAAGCACCCATCTCACGACAGGCGCTCCATCTAAATAACTCTTTGTAAGCTGTATACTAAAACATATGATACAAGTGTCATTACAACAGAAAATATCCCTCCAACAACATATATCAAAATTGCTCTTGATATATTCAAAAACAGACATCTTTCACTAGCAACTTTGTTCATCAAAGAAAATGATACAGACAGCCATGTAACAAACGAAATTACGCAATATATAATCGCCGCTACGATATTAATCATGACCTCACCCTATTCTTCATTATCCTCAACTGCATTACTTTCTGTTGCCACTCCAAAATCTTGATTCGACTCAAATTTCAAATCTGCATCTAATTCATTTAATATCTCCAAACTAGCACATACTTTGTCAATATCAACTCCGGCTTCTTCTGCTTCCTTAACAAGTTCAATGGCTTTTAATGCGTTATCCAACTGCTTCCCTTGCAGCTCTGCTTTCTCATTTTCTATCTGAATTTCCATTGTCTTAGCTTTCTTTATGAAACCTATAAGACCCGGAAATTCAAACCCCAATCCACTTCCTCCAGTAACAACCAAAAACAGGCATATCAAAAATGTCTTGTGGGTAGTCAAACAATGAAATCCATCTCGTAGCTTCACTGTAACCTTGCCTGGTGAATTTAAGTTAATCGTAGTAGATAAAATATCCTCATCTACTATCTCGCAGAAAAATTCTGTAAGACCATACATGAGTTTAGATATTTCTCTCGGTCGTATTGGTTCTTTTTTTGACACATTTATCGAAAATAATACATTTCCGTTAAATGTGAATCCATCATAAATACAACATAAAATATCTTCTGCATACTCATCAAAACAGCTTATACCGTGATAACTTGATATTGCACGTCTCAACCTGTAACCTAATCGTTCGGTATCGATTGTACACAAGATTTCAATCTGTCTTCTTTTCTTGTATGGACACAAAACACTGTTTATTTCGCATTCATGATCCTCGATTTTGGCTATAGTTTCCAATTCATTTTCTACAGACATCCCAGGTTGCTCATAATATGCCCCCGCCTTTGCCAGTGTAATTTCTGTACTCCCATTGTTTGGAATCAGAAGAATATCACCCGCCTTTATTTCAAACATAAAGTTTTTACACTTGTTCACCGGCCCCATTGGTCTGCTCTCACCATAATGATAAGTCAAATAATCTTTCAACGTATCAATGGACTGCTCACCAAAATCAGTAGTGTTATTAATTATATTCCACCCCAAAGCGACAAATCCGCTCTCTATAAATTCATCGTAAAAATAGCCCCTTTTCGTTCTAATCATCCAAAATCTTGTTTCATCTGGAACTATTTTTACCGTAGCATTATTTACAACATTCAATGCATCCAAAAAATCCATATCGAACTCTCCAATCCGACATTTTTCTACATTATACCACATGCCGTACTGGAAAATCTTTCCAAATATGTTCTTATGTATTTGTATATTATGTTGCGTAGCTTACAAACATTCTTTTCTACATTCGTATTTTAGAACATTTGTTCGATTTTTGTAAAATGCCAATAAGTTATGACTATCTATTTTTCCATAACAAAAAGACACCCTCTCACGAGGATGCCTCTCTGTCATGTCTGTCATGTCTGTCATGTCTGGAATGTCTGGGTGGAGATCCCGAAACCAGAACTATGATGGTCTTTAGGTTTCCCATGGCGCCGTCAAACCAAATCCCCCACCAGGCTGTAACACCTGGCAGGAGTATATGAAAAGGAGGATCACAATCGACACATCCGGAATCGAACCGGAGACCAGGGTGAAAACCCGCCACCTACCACTGGTGGTATATGCCGTTGCTGCCCTGGAGGCTAACCAGGGCGATAAGCGAAAGAGGTACTATGTACCAGCCCAGGTGTGGGCCAATCGACCGCTGGCTGTGACACCGGGCGGCCGAAAATCACATTGAGGAAATAATCCAGAAGCCGCTGGCTGGATGCCTTTGGCTTCGGATTCTATTATAAAACGATATTTCCGATATAAACGATGTTTTTACTTAATCCCACAACTTTTTAAATACTTATCACGAATATATAACCTTGGATAATCCGGATTGTCTCGATACCCCAGTCTCTTTGCAATCTCTTTCCACGGCAGACCTTCCAGATAGTAATACTCAAATACTTTTCTGGTGACAGCATCCTCAATGTCCTCAACCCATTTCCTGATTGCCTCAGCTTCTGCCTCTTTTCTATCCAGAACACGACGCTTCCTCCGGTATCGCTCGCCATCAAATCCAACAACCGCCTGAGGACGTTCAAATCCTTTGCTGTAGTCCTTTATGACGCTGCTTCCCAGGCCTGCATCTGTTGTGTTCATTTCATTCAGTTCCCACCTCAATATCGCTATCTCTTTCATTAGTTTCCGGTAGCTTTCCAGACGTTCGACCGTCATTTCCAACGGCATCACCTCCAAACTCTTCCAGTTTCATCTCTAATTGCTATCCGTCCAATGATTTCCACATTGCACTCTCTGGCAGCAGCCTTCATCAGCCGAATTACCAGTTCCACATTGTCCGGCTGCTTGTCTGCTCTATGGATTGCTCTCCCTGCTGTCGGGTTAGGATAGCCCTCTGCATTCTTCATCCGGATTCACCTCCTAAATTCCAAAATCCCTCAGTGTCAACTGCATCCTAAAATCATCCAGCCTCTTTCTGGATCTCTGATACATTCCTGGATCCTTTTCAAATCCCACATAACGTACCCCTGCCTCCTCGAAGGCAATCAGGCTGCTGGCGCTCCCCACATGCGTATCAAGCACATTCCACCCTGGCTGTATGTATTTCTGGGTCAGCCAGCGATAAAGATTGACCGGTTTCTGGGTTGGATGGATGCGTTTCTCGTTGAGCTTTTTATTTCCCTGGGCAGTCCATCCCTCGGATACGCTCTTTCCCTGCATCATCCCGCACCACATATACCGAAAAATTTTGACCGAATCATGCAAACTGCAGGAAGCGATTTCGCAGTTTGAAAAGCAACTGGTATCATTGCATTTATCCCAGACAATCCTCCCCGGCGGGAAGTGCCAGTCGAAGTAATTGCAGCCAAATACAATCTGATGCTTTGACACCCGTTCCAGTTCCAGGAAATATTCCTCTCCCGGAACCTCCCATGTCTGTAAGGGCTCATAGATGCGCTGCACCCCTATTGGGCTTACCTTTCGCCCAAATAATCCTCTCTTTTCTGGTCCTGAAAAATAGGGCGGATCCACAATCGCAATGTCGAAAAACTTATCTGGAAATTCCCGCATCCCATCCATGCAGTCCATGTTGTAATATCCATAATCCATTGTTAATCCTCCTGATACGGCTCCGGCAGCCGCTCCTCCACTGGAATCCATCTCTGGTTCTCTTTTAGCTGCTCCACCTCTTCCGGACTTAATCCGGTATCCTCGTACTCCATCAGCTTCCAGAGCGCCCCATACAGCCGCTCCCACAGTTCTTTTGTGATAACCTGTCCTTCACGCAGGCTTTCCCACAGCGCGCCTCTCAGGATCCAGTTCCCTTGCTCATCTTTCTGTGTTAATCTTTCCATCTCTCCATCCTCCTTCACCTGTTCCAACACAGCCAGAAATCCACACACCCCCTCCGCTCCTATTTCAACTTCCCGCCAGCTGCAGGTGTCGCAGTCTTTTATCTCATCGTGTTCTGACATCCGGTCACACTCCCGCAGGTCTGCAACCATCTCATCCGTCACACTCACCCGGACTTCCACATGTGGAGCTGGGAAGAATTTAATCTTTTTCATTTCTTTCCTGCCTCCTTAAATTTATAAACATCATTTCGCTACCTTTTAATCTGCGCCCGAAGGCGATTCTGCTTATTTGCTCTGCTCTTGCTCATCTCCAGACATCTCCTTATAAAATCGAATCACTCCCATCAGCCCCGCAAAATCCAGTTCCTTATCGCACTGGCAATGGAACACCCTCTTTCCGTCTTTGTAAATCGTCACATGTAGGTTTGTTGTCTGTACAATCTGTAATCCACCCAGACACATAGTCTGTGGCAATCTATCGCTCATCGGCTTCCCTCCTGTAGCATCCTCTCTTCAATGTGCTTCACTCCGCATTGCTCTTTCTTGCCCTGAAATCCATGATCGCAATTAAATCCGAAACTAAATTTCTCGCAAGGAAGCAGTTATGTTTTTTCATGAGTTGCTTCCCCTCATTAACAATCTCTTCCCATCCGACACTATCAGATATATCTGGAAGGCTATCCCGGTATTTCATCCAGAACCCATTGTATATATCCGTAAACACGGAAGACACTTCTTTGTTTGTCATAGTTCTTTCCTCTCTAGTTACATTGAGTTACAATGATTTGTAACCATTTCATACCCCTCAAACCCGCATAAAATATAGGTTTCTTCTTGTCGGTTACAAAGTTACAAGGTTACAACACTTTTTTCCCTATACGCGCGAGACGCATATATTATTAATTTTTCATTCATATATATCTCCCTATATAGGCTTATAAAAAACTTGTAACTTTTGTAACCTTGTAACCGTACCCCTCAAACCCGCATAAAACCTAGGTTTTTCGGTTACAAATCGATTCAAAATTTTGTAACCTCTCCATAAAAATCTGTAACCATTAATTAAATGGAAGCTCTCCATCCTCAACTGAAACAAATTCATTTGGTGAATTTTCGGCCATATTAATGCAGGCACACCTGACCGCCTTTCCGTTTACCTTTGCGGATTTATACAGGTTATCACGCCCCTTTGAGAGGCGTCCAGACTGGTCTAACCATGATAGCAGCGCTCTTGGACTATAGCCTCCATCATCGCAAATACGTTCAAACACGCTCTTAATAATGCGAACCTCGTCACCGGAGACAGATCCGAAGCATGGGTCAGAAGTTGTTTCGAATTTAGCTGCATTACTGACATAAAAATCATGAACGTATTCATATCCTCTGGCTCCTACGTCTACAGCCTCTTTTGTATGGAGGTACGGCTCTATATCTTCGGCAGTTAATGCCCTTCCATCACAGAAAATCCACTCTGTAGCTAATGCATCCGCTGTCAGAAGAATCGCTGCTGCCATAGTCTGTTTTTCTGTGCTGGATGCTCCTATGCTCCGATAAAACTGTTTGTAAAGAGTAGCGGCCTTCTCTTTGGCTTGTTCTGTAGACATGAATGCCATAAACAACTTCCCGGCATGTCCATAATTGGATCGAATTACCTCCAGAACTTCTATCGCATCCTCAAACAATGCTTCCCGACATTCAATTTCTATAATACGGTTTATTGCACCTGCTCCAGACGAAGCATGAGTGATAGGGGATTCTCCGGAAGTGATGGTGCAATTCTTCCATGTAGGCGTTTTTTGCAGTCCTCCCGTTTTGGCGCCTCTCGTTTTTCCTATTCCTTCGCATAGCATATATACAGTCTGTTCGAATGATTTTTTGTCTTTTACCAACTGAAATTCGTCCAGTATAAGAGGCAAATTATTCACAAACCCGGCCAACTGCTCCAACCCTACCAGCGTCCCATTGAATGTCTGAAGGTACCCAGCTCCATCGTTCGGGTCACCCCAAACAGATACTGCTAAAAGCTGCGCGACCGTTTTTCCTGTTCCGGAACCTCCCCAAAAATGCAACATAAAGTTAAGTTTACCGATTGTTTTAATGATGATAGATGCAAAGGATGCCGCCAGTGCTATTCTGGCTGCTGAATCTGTCTTTCTGACAGACTTAGTAATTTCAAGCCACTTTTCAAATTCTCCACATGAGTGGACTGATTCAAATATCTTTCTAAAATTCTCCTGCCCATCAAATTCCAGATTCTCCATATACGGACTAAACATTCCGTTGGATGTCCACCCAAGATGGCTTACAGATTGTGCTTCTGGGATTATATTATGGTTTAAATCCTCTAAATCCTGTAAGTATTCCACCAAAAAGGCGGCATTTTTATCTGAAACAGAAATGTCTTTGTCTGCCAGCTTTTTTATTTCCCTGGAACTAAATAACGTGCTCTTATTCGCAATAACCTCTCGCCATCCGCGGAAATCCCTCCGAAACATGATTCGCAGCCGTACAGTCCCGTCATCAATGTTTACCAGACGCTGCACTGGAAGAATCGGATGTACGCAAGCAACGTCCATTCCCTGGTTATCATTCCGACGTAAAATTCCGTCATCATTTGCAAGCCAGTCCCCGGTCAGCAGTTCTATCGGCTGATCCTTAAAGTTTGTCAGGTTGTTTACTACACTACTTAGGCCGCTTCTATGCTCTTCATGCTACTTCATATAGGCCTTTGCCATTGTTCCAAAACGCTTAAACCCTACACGCTCCGCGTTTGCATTTAAATCGTTATATAGCTGCAGATACGCAAATCCGTCATCTTTCTTTTCGAACAGGAGGCGATATGGAGCTTCTGTATTAAATTCTTCTTTTGTAAACTCCTTTAATGAAGTGCTCATTCAAGTTTTCTCATCTCCTCCCAGTCTTTTTTTGTTCCGAACGCCAGCGTTTGGTAGTGATATTTATTCTTCTCTTTCATATTTACGGCAACTACCCATTCATCTGAAAACGGTTCTAGTCCTGGAAGAATATTATCCAGCATTCTAAGCACCGCACAGGTCTCTCCAATGCGTTTCATCCTCCACATAAGCATTTCCCTGTCTGCATCTTTTTGAGCGATTCTCTGGCGTCGTAGTGCTTCTCTTCTCCGCTGTGATGCCAATCTGCTACACGGACTATATGTACCGCCCAGAATCCGGAAGGCGTCCCTAAAAGAAACGTCTTCCATTTTCTGAACAAATGTAAAAATATCTCCATTTGCCCCGCAGGCATGACAGTGGAAGTCTTTTTCGTAAACTTTCAGAGATGGTGTCCTGTCTCCCTGATGGAACGGACAGGAAATAAATCCTGACCTGTTTGGACTCAACCCATATCGTTCCACAATCTCTTTCATGCTGTACTGAGCCTTAATTTCTTCTACCGTCATATTTCAGCAACTCCAATATCCTGCGACCAGTGCTTCTTTTATCGCAAAATAAAAACTCTACTCCATAAGCAATATGAGCTCTGTACATTTCGTTCATCAGAGAACGTCCAGAAACTTTTGAGTATGGATTTTTCCATGCAGCAACATCTTTGATGGAATGAATTTTCCCTCCGTGCTCACAGAGAACAATCATCTTGATACCGTCTGTTTTAGATCTTCGTATTTCTCTCCAAAATCGGCTCTGGTCATCGCTGCATAGATTTCGTGTCAGTTCTATCAGGTCTTTCTTCCGGTCTACAGTGATGGTCATTTTTTCGGAATCCATATAGTCACCCGTGTCCAGTTTTTCGATTTTGTATGGGATATTGTGCTTATCGAAATATTCAATAATCCTTTGATTCGCCTTTTCTCGGCTATCACAAATAATCAACCAAATCCCTCCTAGTTAAACGGCATCTCATCGTACTCAACATCATCTAGAATGTTCACAAATCCATCAGCGTAAGTCTTTGGAGGGATATTAGAGCCGTTACTACTCTTGCTTCCGCAGAAATTCACTTTGTCAATCAGGCAGATGGTCCGGCTCTTTTTTTTCCCATCCTTTTCCCATTCCTCTGTGACCATATGCCCCTCAATAAGAATTTCCTGACCTTTTCGGAAATATTTATCCAGAAATTCTGCCGTCTGTCTCCATGCCTTGCATCTCATAAAGCATCTTGTTTCAACTTCCTTGTATTTCTCTGACCAGGCGATCGTAAATTCTGTATTAGCCACATCACTCTGAGTTCGTCTCAGTTCAATATCTGCAGTTAATCTGCCCTGTAAAATCATCTTATTTATCATTGCTATTCTCCTTGCTGTCCTGTTCCTTCTTAACTCGTTTCATGCACTCCAAGCATAATTCACGACCGCAGTTTCGCTTCGATATCTCAGCCAGTTCTTCCGGATTCTTCCCTGCAGAAGCTATGATTTCCTTGCCACAATCCGCGCAGAAGATTTTTTTCATAGACGGAACCTTTGGTCGGATGCGCAATGCTTCGACCGTCTCTCCAAACGCCTTTACCTTTGCAGAGTAAACTGTTATGTATTTGCCAATCCAGTCCTCTATGTATGGGGAATCGTAAATTTTTGCAATTGTCTTACAGTTTGTCACATTCAAAATCATTGGCTTTACGCCTTTATCCGTGAAATGCGCAACTGTGCATGTCTCTTTTTTGTTATTATTGACATTGTATACATCTTCCTGTCCTACAGACTTAATCTGCAGCGTCAAGTCCTGCCCTGGCTGAAGTGCATATGAGCCAAGATAATCAGGATTTTCTAATTTCTTCCAGTGTGTCTTATCCATCAATATCCTCCTCCAACAACTCTGTCACCATGTTTTCCGGCCCCTCGTATCCGTACCAATTCCCAGTTTCCTTACACTGGTGATAAATCCCAATCAGTTCCCGGAATTTATCGTAACCCTGCTGAACGAACTCCGGCGTGCAAATATATACTCGAACCGCATAGGGTGGCTTCTTTTCCTGGGCGACAAATGCAAATCTGTACTGTTCGAACGTGTTCTGAAACACTCCCTCTGTATACATACCTGCTTGGAATTTGTATCCATATTTCCTACAGGACCGCTCAAAGTGCCCATCTTCGCAGGAATCTGTTGTTTTATAGTCAACGATATATTTCTCACCATTCCATTCAGAAATGCAATCTACCCGACATTTACACACTTCCCTGGTTAAATCATCCTTCCAGAAAAATGACTGCTCAACAGTTCCAGACAGAAGCGCTGCCGCTACCTCATTTTCCTTTACAGCTTTTGCCATTTCTGCGATTACTTCATAATCATCTCTGGAAATAATTTCCTTATCTGAAAACGCAGATACGAACTCTTCCCACGCTTTTCGTCCGGCCACTGTTCTCCTATTTACATCCGGAGCAATAGCGAATTCTGAAAAGAAGCTGTTCGGCTCCAAAATAGCTTTATGTGTCGCTCTTCCAAATGCAAGAGCCTTGCTGTCAGAGTCCGGATGCTCCTGCGACCATTTAAAGTGCAGCGGGCTCTTTGCTATCTTCCACAACTCTGACCGGCTGATTCCGTATGTAGCTCTATATTCATTTTGCGTCACGACGTCTCTCCTCCTTATCAAAAACCACCCTGTCAACGGATTCCAAAATAATTAAACTAACCAGTTCCTTCATGGATAAAGTGCATTCGTTATAAATTTCAATCAATGCATTATACGCCTCCGGAGAAACCCGGATAACTTGACTGGTTTCTACCGGCTCTCGGTTCCTTGCTGGAACATGAATCATACCATCCTTCACTCTTCTTCCTCCTTATGCCAGTTACCGGAGTAGTACCACTCTACAAACTCTTCTCGCTCATCTTTTGTACCATTTGCGCAACGCTCCAAGGCATATCTAAAAGCCTTGTCATCGTCTACTACGGTTCCTTCTTCGGGTCCAAGTCCAATGTACGGCATTCTTTCCCCTCCAGCTCAATTCCCAATATGGCAGCTATCACATCACAAGGAACCCAATTGTCCTTCTGCGCATTCAAACATCTTCCTGCTGCATTAATCCGCTCCATGAGCATTAAGAGCTCTTCTGACGGATTTTCGGGATAAAATGTATCTTTCACCATCTTCTCATCCCTCCCTACAGCTTTTTAATTTTGACCAGCGCATCCACCAGAGGATGAACGCCGCCAGCTTTCAGCTCTTCTTTGATTTTCTCCTCAATTTTATTCCGCACATTAATCATAGTGCTGACGTATTCCATCCGGCTCTCGGATGCCACCTCCAGGATGCGCGGGATGCCAGCTGATAATGCTCCTGCTGCTCTGTCGATGCTAGTTTCCCCCGTAACTACCGCATGTGTGCTTTCTTTGTCAGGAAAAAATGCAATAACCGCATCTTTCTCAAATTCTCTTACCTGTCCTTTGTACTCAATTCTCACTTTTACCATTGATTTCTCCTCCTTTTCGCCCTATAATAAGGGTGTATTGTTTTTTTATTTCATCGCCCTGGGAGTTGCCGCTCCTGGGGTTTCTTTTTGCCACTTCCCAATCATTGCGTCCACTCTGTCAGCTCCCTGGAACGCATAAGCATGTCCAGTCCCGCCGCCAACAGCTGAAATCGTGACAGAATTCATGTTATTCTTCCGGTAATCCTCCGCCATGTCCAGCAGCACCTGGAGCCCTTCCTGTGCCTGTGTCACATAATCACCTCCTCGATTCCATGATTTTAGTTACATCAATGCCCAGAGCTGCAGCAATCTTATATCCTGTTTTGTCAGCGCAACGTTTTCCACACATTATGTTACTAATGGTAACTGCTGAAACTCCAGAAGCTTTTGACAGTCCCCTCTGGTTCATGTCTTTCTTTGCCATTGCCACAAGCAATTTTATTCTGTCAATTCTCATCGTCTCCACCTCCTCTCAAAACACCACCGGAACCCACGTAGTCAGCGAAAATACGAAAATCACTGTCCCCAACAGGCTCCAGAGGAACTTATTCTCAGCCCGCAGGCTGCTGTTAATCCGTTCCAGCTTCTCCAGTTCCAGCACCAGCGCCGGATCCACTATTGGTCCAGGACCGACGGTAACGGCTGCGTAACTCAGCGCCGGACGGGGCGCATCTTTAAATTTCACCATGTCAACTTCCTCCCTATAAATTTCTCAAGCTTGTGTCGGTGGATATTGTACTCACTCTTCTCCACTCGCCCCAGCTTGTCCTTTTCAATAACCTCTCCCAAATCCCACAATCCGCGCTTCATGCGCTCCCGAACCTTCTGGGGCGTGCATCCGATTTCCCGGGCTGCCTCAGCTGCGGTAAGGATTTCTTTCACGGGGTTCACCTCCCATCGTTGCTTTTATCTGTTCTCTCCCCTATACTATACTCACAGGCCCCGCCAGGCCGAGTACAAAAGAAAGGAACTAGTTGAATGATAGCTTTCATCCAAAATATACTAAATAACGAGCAAATAAACCTCGACCCATTGAATTTCATAGGAGCGTTGATTGCTACCGTTGCTTCGCTTTACATCTTCAAAGCCGATACTCCATTTTCCTACCTTCAAGAACGACACGAAAAACTTATTTTCCCACTTTTCGATTTGCTTGAACCTACGCTCTATAAAAAAGTAACCGACGCCTCTATATGGAACAAAATTTTTGTTCTGATTGAACAAAATAAATCTATGGCTGATGGAAAGTTACTTCAGATTTATTATTACTGTAAAAAAACTCCATCCAATGAAAACTTCGTAGATTTATGTTCATATATAGATCACGCTTATGATAAATCTTGTCGTTCTTTAAAATTAAAGAGACGCTCTATTGAATATCGAATTAGTAGGGGACAATACAAAAGCAAATGCTATTTTATTTTCTATCTGTTAATGCATACACTTGTTTTTATGTTTTTCCTGGCCCTTGGAATATTGATGCTGGCCATTACCATTTTTCTCATGGGGGAAATTTACAACTCTGCTGGCGATCTAGGAAAAATAACCCTACTTTTGATTTACTCCGTCACTGCGTTTGCTGTTCTAAAATTCTTTGAAAAGTATCTTTAATTACTTTTGGATAGAATCGCACAAATGCAAAGCCACACTGCGCTATAGAGCCATCCATAAGTCACGCCTATAGCGCAGCTTATTATAATAGATAAAAAAATCTTAAATAACCTCAGCCACATCCCTGCTCACCTACTCAGTCTCAAATAAATTCATCTGCCTTGCTATGCCTCTCGCCCTTGTGTTATACTCCTCTTATCAGCACTGCCATGCTGAAATACACATTGGAGGAATATGATTTTGAAACTTAACCCTGATTGTATCCGTGATATTCTTTTAGATATTGAAGCTACCAGCACAATCAACACAGGTTGGAAATATGATTCACGCACCCCATCTTCTCGCCTGTCTCATTATGACCGTTTTGAAATCGCATATCAGGCCAGATACTGCGCAGAAGCAAATCTAATTTCTGGCTTCAGTATCGGAGGAAATAGTGAATCCGTTTTTGCTTCCGACTTAACACCAAATGGTCACGAATTCTTAGCAAATATCAGAAATGATACATTTTTTAATAAAGTAAAAGATATCGCTAAAGAGCTATGTGTAGAATCTCTTCCCGGCCTCCAGCAAATTGCCTTAAACGCTGCCCTTGTAGTTATAAAATCCCATTTTTCTACTTTTTTACTGTAAGATATTTTTGCAGTACCTTGGTCTGATACTCCTGTATTTTCTTTGCATCTGGAAGATCCATTCCACACTCTGCAAAATACAGGAGAATTGCAAGGAAACTGATTCGCCAGAAAATCCATTTTGTAATAGCCCAGACTAATGCAATCGCTAGTAAAGCAGATACCATCTCACTCACCTCCTACTCTGTATCAAATAGATAGTCAAACTTACATTTGAACAGTTTGCATAATGCCTTAATTTCCAGAGTCGTAAATTTCCCGCTTTTTTTCTTGTTTTCATACGAAACTCTAGAAATACCTAACGTATCTGCAACGTTCTGGTTCGTAAGTCCTTTTCTTGCCTGTTCGGCTTCTAAATTCCTAAACACACCTCGTTCCTCCTTTCTTGTTTGCATTTCGCAAACTATGATTATAATATAATTGCTTTTCGCAAACTTGTCAACAGTTTTCTTTGCATTTTGTAAACTTTTTTATTGACATGTTTGCATTTAATATATATAATCAAGGTAATCGGAGGTGCTAAAATATGGGTGAATACTTTAATGAAAATTTAAAAGAAGCAAGAGAACGAAGAAGTATGACGCAAAAAGAAGTAGCAGATATAATTGGAGTAGCAAAATCTACTTATTCTCTATATGAAAGCGGAAATAGGGAACCAAATGTTCAAACCATAAAAAAGATAGCGGATACATTAAATGTTTCTGCCGATGATTTGCTTGGCTTGAATACCGAACCAATGACCGTAGCCGCTCATTTTGATGGAGACGAATTCACCGCAGATGAGTTGGATGACATCCGGGCTTACGCAGAATTTGTAAAAAACCGCCGCAAATAGGAGTTGATATATTGACACCAGTTGAAGAATTGGAACAGGAGGCTTATGAGCAGAATGTTCCAATTGATTATTTGAATTTTAAAAGTGAAAAACTTCGCGGATTGTACATTGACGGCTCTGTAGCTTTAAGGGCCGGAATGACATCCGCGCAAACCGCCGACACTCTGGCTGAGGAGCTGGAGCATCACTATACTACGGTCGGAAATATTTTAGACCAGAATAATGTAGACAGCCGGAAGCAGGAACGTACCGCACGGCTTCGGGCCTACAATCGGCGCATCGGCCTGACTGGAATTGTAGATGGTTATAAGGCACACTGTCGCAGCCGTTATGAGCTGGCGGAGTTTCTGGGAGTGAGCGAGGACACTCTGGCAGAAGCACTGGATCTGTATCGTGAAAAATACGGCTGTTACGTTGAAATAGATAATTACATTGTAATGTTTGAACCGTCTCTGGCGGTCATGGAAAAATTTTAAAGGATTAATTCGCCACAGGCGTTTTAATAATAATTTAGAAGGGAAGGAAAAGAAGTATGAGGAAATTAAAGCTTTTTATGGCAACAGCATTGCTGACATTGAGTATGGGGATGACGGCCTTCGCCGGAACTTGGCAGGATCAAGGCAATGGACAGTGGAAGTATCAGAATGATGATGGGAGCTATGCAACAGGTTGGATCGAAGATAGTGGAAAGAGTTATTATCTGGATGCAAATGGAATAATGCTTGCAAACACAACAACACCTGATGGGAAACAGGTTGGACCGGATGGTGCGTTGATACCAGCTCCTCTTTTTGAGTTTGATGCGGCGGAATGGCACATAAAATACACTGGATATGAACTTTCGTCTGACTACGAAGGAAAGTCTTGCATAATAGTCTATTATGATTATACAAATAAGGCTGCAGAACCCATGAGCGCTATGTCGGCTTTTATCGGACTGAATGCGTATCAAAATGGCGTGCAGATGAAAGGGGCTGTCATTTCATCTGCAGATGAAAATCAATCCGTAGAGAATGAATATAAAAAAATTATGCCTGGATATACCCTGAACATAGGAGATGCATTTTTGTTATCAGACACAAGCCCTATTACCTTTACTGTAGAGGATATGTTTGACTGGAGCGACAATGCTCCTAGTGTAACCGCAGTTCTTAATATTAATTAAAGCAAAACCGCCCCTGCCTCACCGCAGGGGCCTACCTTGACAACATAATATACTTACCCGGGCAGCCGATAGGGCGGCTATGGCCCCGTTCCGAGTCTTGCGGAAAGGGGAATGCTTATGAGTACATACGAGGAATTTCAAATAATCCTGACCGTAGCGTTATTGATTGTTGCTATTCTGAATTTAAAAAAATAAGTAGAGCCGCTCTGTCCCTGGAAAGATAAGCGGCTCTACTTAGATACGTTTAATCGCCGGAGCGGGAAGTCTTGACCTTCCTTATCGGCTGTCTTGTTAAGTATATTATATGTCAAACCAACAAATTTGTCAAATCGCAAAAACCGCCCCTGCTACCAACAGGAACGGCTTTCACATAGATTTCTCTTGCCGGATGCCCCGGAAAGATATATCAGCTTGAACACCTGAATTATATCATTTCTGGAACGTCCTGGCAAGGGGCGTATTTTTTATACCCGAAAAGGAGGAAATGATACTATGCCAAGACGAAAAAAGTATCCGAAGCTCCCAAATGGCTTCGGCAGCATCAAAAAACTGTCCGGGAAGAACCGCGTGAACCCTTATGGTGTTTACCCACCCACCACAGAATTTGACCTGGAGGGGCGTCCTGTTCCGGTCAAGGCTATCGCCTATGTGGATGACTGGCTGTATGGTGTCTCCATTTTGACCGCCTATCATGCTGGCAGTTACATCCCCGGCGTTTATCCACCCAGGCCAGAACCGCAAACCGGCATCGCCACAGTAGGCCTGGAGACGGTTGCAAAGGCTCTTCTGGCTGATTATAGCCGCATCCGGTCTGTAGTCGCAGGAGAGGAGGAGAAACCGCCAGAATTGACATTTGCGGAGGTCTACGAGCGGTTTTATAAGGATAAATACGAGTTATCCAAAAAGCAGTACTCAGAGAGCTCTAAGGCTCTTACCAGAGCCGGCTTCCGAAACTGTTCCGTGTTGCATGATAAGCCTTTTGTGTCTCTACGCCACAGCGACCTGCAGCAAGTTGTAGACTCTTGTCCGCTCAAACATGCAAGCCTGGAAACCATTGTCTCGCTCTTCCATCAGATGTATGCTTTTGCTGACCGGGAAGGTATATGTGACAAGGATTACTCTGCAAATGTTAAAATCAACATTGCTGATGATGATGAGCACGGCGTTCCATTTTCAGAGGATGAGCTACAAGTGCTATGGCTGCATCAGGAAGATCCGGTTGTGGAGTTTTTACTGATTATGTGTTACTCTGGATATCGGATAGCCGCCTACAAAACGATGAAGGTCAATCTTGCCGAGCAGCACTTTCAGGGCGGCATCAAGACAAAAGCTGGGAAAAACAGAATTGTGCCCATCCACTCTGCCATCCTTCCGCTGGTTAAACGCAGATTAGAAAGGGACAGCGGATTATTAACAGTGTCGTCATTTACGTTCCGGCGGTATATGTCCGACAAATTAGATGCCCTTAATCTGCCCCGCCACACTCCGCACGATTGCAGACATACCTTTGCCTGGCTGTGTGAAAAATATGGAGTTTCTGAAAATGACCGGAAAAGGATGTTGGGTCACAGTTTCAAAAGTGATATTACAAACGCCGTATACGGTCATCGAACCGTGGAAGAGCTACGCGCAGAAATTGAGAAAATAAAAGTGTGTCGCTAATTTGTCGCTAACCGTCTCAATTTATCGCTTTTTTTAAGGCGCTAAAAACACTCTTCTAAAACATCGATTTTCCCTTATTTTACAAGGTTTTTAGGCGTTTTTCTTATAAATAAAACGTCACGAAAAAAACCGAAATTTTTAAAGAAATATTAAAGCATTCTCTCTGTTTCATTGATATAATACTTCAAAATGGAGGAATATTATGAACAAGAAACTGCTGATTCTGCTGAGCGCCGGAATCGTTCTCTGCACCGGCTGCGCTTCTTCATCCGCAGCCCCGGAAGAAAACCGGAACCGGACAGCTGCCGCCGCCTTCCTCACAGAGGCTTCCCGGGAGGAATCTTCCCCGGAGACGGCATCTCAAGAAAAGCAGATGATTTTTATAGACGGAAAAACCATGATTTCCACTGACCGGATTGCAGTAACTGAGGACCGTCTTCCCATTTCCGCGGATACGAGAAGACCGGACGGTTCTATCACAGAGCTGGTTCCGGAATCTGAACGTCCCGGACAAAACGGGCAGGCCAATTTTTCCTGCATGGGCTCCCCTTATCTGATTCTCTCAGATGGAGCTGCCGCTCTGGAATTAGAAGGACAGTATATACTGTTTCTGGCCGAAGATACAGTAGAATATGAAGGCATTTACAAAAAGAAAAACCAGGTATCCGAGGATACTCTGGAATGGCTTAATTTTTATTATTCTCTGACTGCGCAGGAACGTCTGGCCCTGTCCATGATTCCGTCAGAGTTTGTCACAGAAGCCCGGACAGCTGCTATCGCGTCCGCCGTAGAAACCTCATCTTCTTCAGAAACTATTTCCTACCGGGAGGCCCTCACAGAAGAAGAGCTTGCACAGACAGAAGCCCTGGCCATGCATTATTTTACCGAAGAGGTTCCTTCCTTTGAGGGTGTTGATCAGATTTACCCTGCAGACTCCGAAGAATCCCTTTATCACAATCCAGGACTGGAGGGAGAATATATGCCGGGCAATATTATTATTTACCGTGTTCTTACGGTAAAAGACCGGCGGGACGGCAATCCCTTCCGCTATATCAGTATCGCCCGCAGCAACAAATCCGGCGCCTGGAAAGTAATAAACAGCGGCTACTGACAGAGTTTTTTGCTCTGTCAATATGCCGCTGTTTTTTATTCTTTCATTCGGTAGCCTACACCGATTTCCGTAAAAATGTAAAAAGGCTCTGCAGGATTTTTTTCCAGCTTCCGGCGAATATTAGCCATATTAACCCGAAGAATCTGGTTGTCCGTATCTGCATAGGGACCCCAGATATCTTTTAAAATATAGTCATAAGTCAATACCTTTCCTGCATTTTTTGCAAGAAGAGAAACCAGCTTATACTCAATCTGTGTCAGATGAATCTCCTTCCCGTTTAAGGTAACCAGACGCTTCTCAAAATCAATTTCCAGACCCTCTCTGGAATATTTCTGCTCCTGGGGTGCGATGGATGTAACTCTGGCGCTATGGCGCAGAGCCGTCCGGATTCTGGCTAAAAGCTCTTCTGAGCCAAAAGGCTTGGTAATATAATCATCAGCGCCTCCGTCAAGAACCACCACCTTCTCCCGTTCCTGATTTCTTGCTGAAACCACAATCACAGGAATATTGGAAAAGCCGCGGATTCTCTGCAGAACCTCCATTCCGTCCATATCAGGCAGCCCCAGATCCAGAAGAATCAGATCCGGATGATGAGAAGTGCACAGGGAAAGCCCCTGCAGCCCGTTCATGGCACGCAGCGCCTTATACTGGTTGGCGATCACTATGGTTTCCATATAATTTCCAATATGCTTTTCATCTTCAATAATCAATATGGTCTGTTTATTTGTCATGATTCCTCCTGCTCCTCCAAAGGTAATGTAAAAATAAATTCTGCTCCCTGTTCATGATTCACTGCCCGTATGATTCCCTCATGAGCTGCTACAATCGTTTTGCAGATAGTAAGCCCGATTCCCATGCCCTTATGAGAATCGCCGCTTCCGTTGCGCTCCATACCGCCGCCGTCAAACAGATTCTCAAGCCGTTCCGGCGCAATCCCCTTGCCATAATCCCGCACATGGAAAGCGACGCTGTTTTTTCTTTTTTCCACATTCAGCTCTATGGGTTCATCGGTTCCGGAATGATATACAGCATTTTCCAAAAGATTCATAATCAGCTGCTCAATCAGCATGGCGTCCATAGGAACCATTAAAAACTCATCCGGTACATGAACAGTAATCCGCGCGCCGGGAAGACGCTTTTTCAAACGAAGCACCGCCTCAGAAACTACCTCCTCCAGAGGCTCCATGCTTTTCGCAACTCTGGCATCTCCCACATGGATCCTGGTAACAGAAAGCAGATTCTCCACCATATTTAACAGCCAGTTGGCATCCTCACGAATATTGCTGACCAATTCTGTTCTCTCTGCTTCTTTCATATAGGTGCCATTTTCCAGATAGGTGCTGGCAAGTCCGATAATCGCTGTCAGCGGTGTCCTTAAATCGTGGGAAACCGCCCGAAGCAAATTGGCCCGCATCGTTTCCTTTTCCGCCTCCATCAAAAGCTTCTCTCGTTCATTTAGCATCTGACTCTGCTTTTTAAACTTTGTTGTCATCGCACTGGTGATCACAGATACCACCGTCATCCCTACAAATGTAACAGGATAGCCATCAATGGTAAAATTCAGCGTCATATATGGATAGGTAAATACATAATTTACAAAGCCTACGCCAAACAGAGACGCTACGATTCCTGATGCATAGCCCACTGTATAGCGCGCTACCAGCATCACACTGAGAACATAGATAATCGCAACGCTTGTAGTATTTTTTCCATAATAAAAAAAGGCTACCGCCACTAACGTAGACAGGCTCATAATCAAAACTGTCGTTATAATGTTTCTCCACAGATCTTTTACCTGCATTGTTCTGCCTTTCCCTGCCTCTAAGACAGTAAAACGAAATGGGACAAAGCTAAACTGCACCTGTCCCATTTCATTCTACTATATCTTAACAGAGATGTATATAGGCCATGAAAAATCTTGACGATATTTTCACAGCCTATACTTATTCTCTATTTTTTGTATGGCCCAATTAAGAAACCGCGAGGAGACGGTTTAGAATTTAGGCATTTTTATAGTTTACAATTGCACCGAAATCCGGTTTCAGGGAAGCGCCGCCAACCAGGCCTCCGTCAATGTCTGCCTGAGCAAACAGCTCCGGAGCGCTGGATGCAGATACAGAACCGCCGTACTGAATGCGGATAGCCTCTGCCGTTGCCTCATCATAAATCTCACCGATACATGCACGGATTGCTGCACATACCTCCTGTGCCTGTTCTGTGGTTGCAACCTTACCGGTACCAATAGCCCAGATTGGCTCATATGCAATTACTGCAGTCTTTGCCTGATCTGCGGTTACGTTCAGGAACGCAATCTTAATCTGCTGACGGATCCAGTCAATGGTAATCCCCTGCTCTCTCTGAGTCAGAGACTCACCGCAGCAGATAATCGGAGTAAGACCATGCTCGAAGGCCTTTAAGACTTTTTTATTTACTGTCTCATCGGTCTCAGCAAAGTACTCTCTTCTCTCAGAGTGGCCGATAATCACGTATTTTACGCCTGCATCAACCAGCATGTTGGGAGAAATCTCACCTGTATAAGCGCCCTTTTCTTCAAAATACATATTTTCTGCTCCAATGTTAATGTTGGAGCCCTTTGCTGCCTCCATAGCCGGAATAATGTCAATCGCCGGTACGCAGAATACTACGTCAACCTCATCATTAACTACCAGCGGTTTTAATGTCTCCACCAGCTTCACAGCCTCGGTGGGAGTCATATTCATCTTCCAGTTTCCTGCAATAATTTTCTTTCTGGACATATTCCTTCTCCTTTTTGCGATCTCTCGATTTATTTGTCGTCTGCTGCTGCTACGCCCGGAAGCTCTTTTCCTTCCAGGAATTCCAGAGAAGCGCCGCCGCCGGTAGAAATATGGCTCATCTTGTCAGCAAAGCCCAACTGGTTTACAGCTGCTGCAGAATCGCCGCCGCCGATGATGGTGGTAGCCTCAGTCTCTGCCAGTGCCTTTGCAACTGCAATGGTACCTGCTGCCAGAGTCGGGTTCTCAAATACGCCCATCGGTCCGTTCCATACAACGGTCTTTGCGGTCTTTGCAGCCTCAGCATACAGCTTTGCACTCTCAGTACCGATATCCAGACCCATCATATCAGCTGGGATCTCATCAACAGAAACATTCTTTGCATCAATCGGAGCATCAATGGGGTTCGGGAATGCAGCAGCAACTGCAGCATCAACCGGAAGCAGAAGCTTCTTGCCCAGTTTCTCTGCCTTTTCCATCATCTCTCTGCAGTACTCCAGCTTGGTATCATCAACCAGAGAATTGCCAACTTCCTTGCCCTGTGCCTTTAAGAAGGTAAATGCCATACCACCGCCGATGATCAGAGTATCGCACTTCTCCAGCAGATTGGAGATAACGTTCAGCTTATCAGCAACCTTTGCGCCACCTAAGATAGCAACGAACGGTCTTACCGGATTCTCTACTGCATTGCCCAGGAAATCGATCTCTTTCTGCATCAGATAACCAACTGCATTGGTGCCGCCCTTTGCGGTGATGAATTTGGTTACGCCTTCTACAGAAGCATGTGCTCTGTGAGAGGAACCAAATGCATCGCATACATAGTCATCAGCCAGGTCAGCCAGCTCTTTGCTGAATTCCTCGCCGTTCTTGGTCTCTTCTTTGCCGCGAAAACGGGTGTTCTGCAGAAGCACTACATCGCCGTCTGCCATAGCCTCAACAGCCTTGGTTGCTGCTTCGCCGGTTACATTGTAATCAGCTACGAATACAACCTTCTTGCCCAGCTTCTCTTCCAGTCTTACAGCAACCGGAGCCAGGGACTCACCCTCGTTGGGGCCATTTTTTACTTTGCCCAGGTGAGAGCAAAGGATTACCTTTGCGCCCTCGCCTACCAGCTTCTGGATAGTCGGCAGAGCTGCAACGATACGAGTCTCATCTGTAATCTTTCCATCCTTTAACGGTACGTTAAAGTCGCAGCGGACCAGAACTCTTTTACCCTTTAAATCCTTCAGATCGTCAACACTTTTCTTATTTAACATGGTTTATTCCTCTCTTTGTCTCAAAAATCGTTTGCTTTCCAGGTTCATCCTGTAAAAACACAAAAGGGCCCGGTCCTTTCAGACCGGACCCCTGACTGAGTCTTCCTATCTTATGCCGGAATCAGATTCCCGGACTCCGCAATTAGTGTAACTCTGCGAAGTATTTGATGGTACGAACCATCTGGCTGGTGTAGGAGTTCTCGTTGTCATACCATGAAACAACCTGAACCTCGTACAGATCGTCAGCAATCTGAGCTACCATGGTCTGAGTAGCATCAAACAGAGAACCGTATCTCATACCGATAACGTCGGAAGAAACGATTGCATCCTCGTTGTAGCCGAAGGACTCGGAAGCTGCTGCCTTCATAGCTGCGTTGATGCCTTCTTTGGTAACATCGCTGCCCTTAACAACTGCAGTCAGAATGGTGGTGGAACCGGTCGGTACCGGAACACGCTGTGCAGAACCGATCAGCTTGCCGTTCAGCTCCGGAATAACCAGGCCGATAGCCTTAGCTGCGCCGGTGGAGTTCGGAACGATGTTAGCTGCGCCTGCTCTTGCTCTTCTCAGATCGCCTTTTCTGTGCGGTCCGTCCAGAATCATCTGGTCGCCGGTGTAAGCGTGAATGGTGCTCATGATACCAGACTGGATCGGAGCGTAGTCATTCAGAGCCTTAGCCATCGGAGCCAGGCAGTTGGTGGTGCAGGAAGCTGCGGAAATGATGGTGTCCTCAGCCTTCAGAGTGTTCTCGTTTACGCTGTAAACGATGGTCGGCAGATCGTTGCCAGCCGGAGCGGAGATAACAACCTTCTTAGCGCCTGCATCGATATGAGCCTGAGATTTTGCTTTGGAGGTGTAGAAACCGGTGCACTCCAGAACTACATCTACGCCAATCTCTCCCCACGGAAGATCCTTAGCATCCTTCTCAGCATAAATTTTAATTGTCTTTCCGTCAACGGTGATGGAATCCTCACCAGCCTCTACGGTGTGTTTGCCTTCACCGATATGGCCTGCGTATCCGCCCTGAGCGGTATCATATTTCAGTAAGTGTGCCAGCATCTTCGGGTCGGTCAGATCGTTGATTGCTACTACCTCATAACCCTCTGCACCAAACATCTGTCTGAATGCCAGACGGCCAATACGTCCAAAACCATTGATTGCTACTTTTACTGCCATGACAAATTCCTCCTGAATTGTTAAAAATTTAATGATTGTTAAAATATCATCAACCTATGCCTATTTTACCCAATTACGATTAAAATAGCAAGAGGTTTTTTCTATTTTATGAACTCTTTACAGTTTCTTTTGTAAAAATACCCTATAGTTCGTTCTTTACATAACCTGCCAGGTTATATGCATGATCAGAAATCCGCTCCAGATTGCTGATAATATCCAGGAATACCACACCTGAGGATGCCTTGCACTTTCCGCTGGAAAGCCGTTCAATGTGCTTCTCCCGCAGCTCCTCTTCCTGACTGTCCACATCATCCTCGTACTGGCTGACCTTACGCACTGCATCCATACTGCCGTTCTGTCTTGCATCAATCGCATATTCAAATGCTTTCAGAACACTTCCGCCGATGGAGCGCAGATCATCAAATCCTGTTTCTGAGAAATCCAGCTGGTGAATCTCCATATACTCGGCCTGCTCTGCAAGATTTTCAGCGTGATCCCCGATCCGCTCAATATCACTGATGCTGTAAAACAGGTTATTTACCATCTTTTTCTGACGTTCTGTCAGAGAAAGATTCTCTACCTTAATCAGATACTCTGTCAGCATCTTTTCCATATTATTGATTGTTTTTTCCGTTTTGTATACCTGCTCGATTCCCTCTGTATTGCGTGTCAGAAGAGCATCGATTGCCACTCTTACATTCTCCAGGGTAATCTGTCCCATATGAACCACTTCCAGAGCTGCTGTTTCCACAGCAAAGGCCGGAGATTCAAAAATACGCTCGTCCAGATGCTTGAAGGTAACTGCTGTCTCCTCATCCTCCGCAGCTTCAGGCGCCTCCTCCTCCGGCTTCTCCCGGACAACAATGCCGGAAATCTTTACCAGCTGATTGGCAAAGGGGAACAGGACGGTTGTCATAGTCAGATTAAATATGGTATGGAAAATGGATATCTGCACTGCATTAATATTGGATGCTGCAAAATCCGGTCTCAGAGCAAAGAAAACAAATCCCAGAGTTCCTACCAGAATCGCTCCAATTACGTTAAAGGTCAGATGAATTACCGCAGCCCTCTTGGCGATCCGGGAACCGCCCATACTGGAAAGCATGGCTGTTACGCAGGAACCAATATTCTGTCCCAGGGTAATATAAATTGCTGCATTCGTAGTTACAATTCCATTCATTGCCAGAGTCTGCAGAATTCCCACTGATGCAGATGAACTCTGCAGAAGTGCTGTTACCAGCGCTCCGATAATCATACCAAGGAACGGATTTCCTCCCAGAACCTCAAAGGCCTTTGCAAAAATCGGCGCATCCGTGTAGGGAGAAATAGAGCCTGACATAAAATCAAGACCAATAAACAAAAGACCAAGACCAATGCAGATTTCTCCTGCTGTTTTCTTCTTCTGCCCTTTGGCAAATACCAGAAGCAAGGCTCCAATACCGATAATAGCCGGTGCATAAAAGCTGGGCTTCATAACCTCAAAAGCATCTCCCAGCTGGCTCATGGAAACGATCCATGCTGTAATGGTCGTACCGATATTGGCACCCATGATTACGCCAACTGCCTGTGTCAGATTCAGAACACCTGCACTTACGAAACCGACGACCATAACCGTGGTAGCGCCGCTGCTCTGGATAATTGCTGTAATCAGAGCTCCCAGTGCTACTGCCAGAAGTCTGTTGTTTGTCAGCATTCCCAGAAAACTGCTCATCTTACTGCCGGCTGTCTTCTGCATTCCGTCGGCCATAATATTCATACCGTACAGGAACATTCCAAGACCGCCAAGAAACCCAAATACATTTGACACGTCACTGATTGACATCTCGTCCTCCTCATCCCCCGCGTACTGTTTTTTTCTTCTCCTTAGCCGCAGATATTTTCATCATATCATACCCGTTCACGCATTTTCAACCGTATTTAAACTTTATGTAAAAATTCGGATAAATTTATGTAAAATAACGAAGGCTTTCGACATTTTTCGTGGCATATTACTACTTGATCTAAAAAGGACAGGATGAGTTTTCTTCCTCTCCTGTCTCTTTTTTGTCTATATTTGGTTTTTTCTCAAAAAATTCAGTGTTCCGCAGCCCATTTCAGTACAGCCGCCCATACTTCCTGGTTCTTATTCCAGACATCAGTAAATTCTGTGAGCGGCATCGGGCAGGATACGCTTCCTACTTCTATCGTCAGACTGGGGATCGGATTTTCCTTAATCTGAAGCCAATCCTTAAATCCACCATGCCCGCTGCTGCCAGCCAGCCTGTAACCTGTTTTTGCAGATACTGCATTGGCCAGCTCCTGAGACTGAGCAGATACGGTATTCCCCGGATAATCCCAGTAAATGATATTTCCCATACTGTGATAGCTGATGGTTGCCGTCCAGTTTCTTGACTGAATCAGATTGGCCAGTGCCTGGCTCTCCGGTTCAGATAAAGGCGCTGCCCCCTTATAGGTGGCATAAGACGGCATATCAGAGCTGGTCACTTCTTCCCAGTCCGCCGGGAAATTCTGATTTAAATCCACCCCCCGTCCGTTTGCTTTCCAGTAATTTAAATACCGTTCCATTGCAGCGCTGGTTCGTCCCTGAGCCAGATCATTCTGGTAACACTGCTCAATGGTTCTGCGAAGCTCCTCTGACCGGATTCCTCCGATACCTGACTGGCTGATAGTAATCCCGTCCGGATTTACCATAGGAACATAATGAATTGCTGTTTTGTTAAATAAATCAGAAAGCAGCCGTCCTTCATAGGAACCTGTACCATAAAAGGCAAGGCCATATTCCAGCTGCTTCATAATAAGCAGCGGTGTCATATATTCCCGGGCATGAATTCCTCCATGAATTAAAACATGCTTTTCGGCATTGATATTTCCCACAACTACCTCATACAGATTTCTCCCATCCAGAGTGGTTCCAATGGTATTTACCTTCATCAGGCTGCTGTAACGTGACGCAAGCTCCTGAATATCCTGACTCATCTGATCATAGGTATATTTTTCTGCCACCTTAACCAGAGGAGAGGAAACGGTTCCCGCAAAACCGTCGGTACCGTCAGATATAACAGCACCGCCTGACATTCCGGGACCACCTCCGCTTCCGGAAACTCCAGGTCCGGCCAGTACTCCGGAAGTAATCACAGTACTGCCTGAAGGAGATGGCCCATTTTGACCGGACATGCCTCCTCCCGCAGTTATAGTACCGCTCTGGCCCTGCGTGCTTCCTCCCGCAGTTATGGTACTGCTCTGGCCCTGTGCGCTTCCTCCCTCAGTTATAGTGCCGCTCTGGCCCTGCGCGCTTCCTCCCGCAGTTATGGTACTGCTCTGGCCCTGCGCGCTTCCCCCTGCAGTTATGGTGCTGCTCTGATTTCCGGGATTTTCTGTCTGCTCTCCCGGCGCGTTCAGCCGATCGCCAATCTGAGCCGACGGAGGCAGAATGCTCTCTCCCTGCTCTTCCGGCCCGGAAACAGGATTTTCTCCCGGTGCCAGATTCACAGAATCTGCAAAACTCATAAAAGAACTGCTGACCGCCATAATGGCGGCCAGCATTCCGGTAAATACCTTTTTATTCATATACTTATTTGTCACTGTCCTTCTTTGCAAGATCACCAGGCTTCATGCTCAGGCTGATCTTACCCATCTTGTCTACATCCAGAACCTTTACTGTAACCATGTCTCCAATGTTTACCACATCTTCTACCTTCTCTACACGTTTATCAGAAAGTCTGGAAATATGAACCATACCGTCTTTTTTCGGCTTCAGCTCTACAAATGCTCCAAAGGGCATAATACGCACTACCTTACCAGTAATTACCTGACCCGGTTCAATATCAGTTACAATATTCTTAATAATGCTCTTTGCCTTCTCAATCATATCGCGATCAGTGCCGCAGATTGCAACATTTCCTTCCTCGGAAATATCAATCTTTACACCAGTCTCTTCGATAATCTTGTTGATCACGCAGCCCTGCTTACCTACAACATCACCGATCTTCTGCGGATCAATGCTGATCTGGTCAATCTTCGGAGCATACTGACCTACTTCTTTTCTCGGCTCTGCAATCGCCGGCTTCATACAGGTGTTCATAATAAACAGGCGTGCTTCACGGCATCTTGCAATTGCTCCCTCTACGATCGGTCTTGTAAGGCCGTGGATCTTAATATCCATCTGAATCGCAGTAATTCCGTCTGTAGTACCGGTTACCTTAAAGTCCATGTCTCCAAAGAAATCCTCAAGACCCTGGATATCTGTCAGAAGAACAAAATCATCATCTGTATCGCCAGTTACAAGACCACAGGAAATACCTGCTACCATTTTCTTAATCGGCACACCTGCAGCCATCAGAGACATGCAGGATGCACAGGTAGATGCCATAGAGGTAGAACCATTAGACTCAAATGTCTCGGATACTGTACGGATTGCATAGGGGAATTCTTCCTCACTGGGCAGCACCGGGATCAGGGCACGCTCAGCCAGCGCACCGTGACCGATTTCACGACGTCCCGGTCCTCTGGAAGGCTTCGTCTCCCCTACAGAATAGGACGGGAAATTGTAATGATGCATATAACGCTTTGCTACTTCATTTTCATCCAGACCATCCAGGCGCTGCTGCTCAGACAGAGGAGCCAGAGTACATACATTGCAGATCTGAGTCTGACCGCGTGTAAACATAGCAGAACCGTGAACACGAGGAATCAGATCAATCTCAGCTGCCAGAGGGCGGATCTGAGTAATCTCACGACCGTCCGGACGCTTGTGATCCTTTAAAATCATTTTGCGGACAGTCTTCTTCTGGTACTGATAAACTGCCTCACCCAGAAGCGCCAGCCACTCTTCGTTTTCTGCAAATGCCTCTTCCAGCTTTTCTGTAATCTGGCGGATGTTCTCCTCACGAGTCTGCTTATCATCAGTAAATACAGCTGTTTCCATTTCTTCAGGAGTTACAATCTCACGAATTGCCGCAAACAGCTCCTCCGGAATCGCGCAGCTCTCATAAGCATGCTTTTCCTTTCCGCATTCAGCAACAATGCTGTCAATAAAGCGAATGATCTCCTGGTTTACACCATGGGCCAGATAAATAGCCTCGATCATTTTTTCTTCCGGAATTTCGTTAGCGCCGGCCTCAATCATAATTACCTTTTCTCTGGTAGAAGCAACGGTCAGATTCAAATCTCCGGACTTCCACTGAGCCTGAGACGGATTTAATACAAACTCCCCATCAATCAGACCTACCTGAGTCATAGCACAGGGGCCATCAAAGGGAATATCAGAAATACAGGTTGCAATTGCAGCACCCAGCATTGCCACCAGCTCAGGACGGCACTCCGGATCCACACTCATAACCATATTATTCAGTGTTACATCATTGCGGTAATCCTTCGGGAACAGCGGACGCATCGGACGGTCAATTACACGAGAGGTCAGAATGGCATTCTCAGATGCTTTTCCTTCTCTTCTGGTAAATCCACCCGGGATTTTTCCTACTGCATATAACTTTTCTTCATACTCTACACTCAGCGGGAAAAAGTCAATTCCGTCTCTTGGTTTGTCAGATGCTGTGGCTGTAGACAGTACCACTGTATCACCGTAATGCACAAAGGCCGCACCATTGGCCTGCTTTGCCACTCTGTTTACATCAACAGTCAGAGTTCTTCCGGCAAGTTCCATACTAAAACTTTTGTACATGTTTTTGTCTCCTTTTCTTTGTTTATTTTCTTCAGCAAAAGACTCCGAAACTACTGCTCTGCCTGCAACTGTATTCCCTGGTCACAGGTACAGCAGCGGCTTCGGGTAATGTCTTCTGAGAAATTTGCATTTTCCTGTTGAATCGAAAACAGGGTGGAGAAAAGCATCTCCACCCTCGACATTTCAATTACTTTCTGATACCAAGTTTTTCAATCAGTACACGATAGCCTTCCAGATCAGTCTTCTTTAAGTAATCCAGCAGACCACGTCTCTGTCCTACCATCTTCAGCAGACCACGTCTGGAATGGTGATCCTTCTGGTTGTTCTTCAGATGCTCGGTCAGTTCGTTGATTCTCTCAGTCAGAATGGCAATCTGAACTTCCGGTGAACCGGTATCTCCCGGCTTTCTGCCGTACTGTGCGATGATTGCTGCTTTCTTTTCCTTTGAAATCATGTTGATTTCCTCCTTTAATCTTATACTTACCGTGTCCCCGGCCATTGGTTGGAGTATCCAGATGACTGAGCACCGGCGTTAATTCATACCGATTCATCATAGCATATCCTGACTTTTGTGTCAACTAAAATATAAACTTTCCTGCAATACAAAAAAAGACTGAAACAACTGTTTCAGCCTGCATTTCTTTTTTATGTTTCCATCTACTCTCAAAACTACACATTGAATCTTCATCCGTTTGTAACTTTTCCCTAAACCTTATTGGTTAAGCCCTCGACCGATTAGTAACAGTCAGCTCCATGTGTTACCACACTTCCACCTCTGCCCTATCTACCTCGTCGTCTTCAAGGGGTCTTACTAACTTGACGTTATGGGATATCTCATCTTGAGGGGGGCTTCACGCTTAGATGCCTTCAGCGTTTAT
>ERZ838225.206-NODE-206-length-92000-cov-87.947871_pt1 | contig 92000 bp, 79 predicted proteins | sample MGYA00519684_ERZ838225 | MGnify/ENA primary metagenome ERZ838225 (study PRJEB31850, sample SAMEA3708829) | human gut metagenome | biome: human gut; feature: human-associated habitat; material: faeces | place: China | collected 2014 ... | reverse complement strand
TTATCGGCTGAAAAACAGCCGATAAAATTGTCGTGGCGGAAAATAGAATGGTTACTGGAAAAGTGGAGATCTGGTAGAACTACAGCTTCCTATGCTAGTCCGTTACAATAAGGCTATTTCTCAGGTAGAAGCAGATATAGATCGTGTATGTATTACTCGTGGCCCGTTAGTATATTGTGCAGAGTCTGTAGATAATGTTGCCATGCCGGCAAGTTATGTTGTGAATCCATCTGAGGATATAAGTATTACTAAGGGAGCAGGTGCATTGAAATATATAGATTTTATAACAATGCCTGCGCACTCTGTTCAAGACAAGGATGTACATTCTCTTACTTTACTTCCTTATTATGCTTGGGATAATCGAGGCGATGACGCTATGATTGTATGGTTGTCAGAAAATGATTCTTTGGCAAATGCATCTATACCTAAAATTTCTGAGTATATTTCGGATATAAAAGCTACACATACATTTGATAGGGATGATGTATATGCAATGTTGACCAATGGGTATCCAGCCAATTCTTTTGACACCTCTATTCCACGTTGGACAAGTTGGCCGCAAAAAGGTGAGGAGCAAATTGTTGAATTTATCCTGAAGCGTCCGATTGCACTGCAAAGTTTTTCTGTATACTGGTATGATGATGGTGGAGGTGTACAGGTTCCGAAATCATGGTCATTGGAGTATAAACAGAATGGAGAATGGAAAACTTTTCCAATTTATGTGACAGATGAATATCGGATGCTGAAAGACCAATACAATATGGTTCATCCGGGTAAAGATATCACCACTGAAGGGCTGCGTCTGAGAATTGTACCTTTGCCTCATGCAGCAGTTGGTATTTTGAGTGTACAAATTGAAGAAGTAAAATAAAAAACTTCCATTTACAGTTCAAGAGAGTAAAGAATCAGCCTTTCGCTTGTTCTGGCTAATTGGAAATTTTATTGCTGTCTGATAAAAACTGCGTAAAAGCAAAAGATTTTTATCAGACAGCAATTATTTTAATTGGAGATATAGTCTTTGGGAAGTACTCCAAATTTGGCTTTAAAGCATTTGGCAAAGTAAGAAGACGATCCGAATCCTGTACGTTCGAATACTTCTGTAACTCTGTAGCCTTCTTTTAGTAACTGTGCAGCTTTATTGAGACGGCAGTTTTTTAAATAGTCGTTAGGTGGCATTCCAGAAAGAGCTTTTAGCTTCCGGTAGAAATTAGAACGGCTCATGTTCATTTCTGAGGCAAGTGTGTCGATTGAGAAACCTTCATCTGCCAGTTGCTGCTCTATAATTTCTTGCATCTTTTTGATGAACTCCTGATCTTGAGGAGTTAACTGAATACCTGTTTCCTCTTCTTCCTTTTCTTCTGGTTTGGCATCAGGAAGGAACGAAGTCATATGTTGCTGGAATGTTGTGCGCAGTTTCAGCAAATTGCGTATTTGCATATGTAGTTGCAAAATCGTAAACGGTTTTTCTACATAGGCGTCTGCACCATACGAAAAGCCTTCAACCTTTGCTTCTGGCAAAACCTTCGCTGTTAGCAAGATGACAGGTATGTGTGAGTATTCGATATTGTTCTTGATTTTGGCACACAGTTCGAGACCGTTCATGAGTGGCATCATGACATCGCTGACTACAATATCTATATCATTGTCTTCGATGACTTGTAAAGCCTCAATACCATTTTTAGCTTTCAGTACATGGTAATATTTTTCCAGACCGGAGTACTCCATTTCCAAAAGATCAGTGTTGTCTTCCACCAGCAGTACACTATATTGAGGAGCATCAGGCGAATCATTGCTGTTATCGTTTGCGGCTGTATATTGTGAGTCTGGTATGATGCCTACTTCTTCTTTTTGTTCATTTTTGCTGTAGATAGGAAGAGTCAGAACGAATGCTGCCCCGCCCAGATGACTGTCTTTTACGCAGAGTGTTCCGTGATGGGTTTCGGCCAGTGCAAGTGAATAAGCAAGTCCGATACCGCTTCCCTGAACAGATTTTTCGTCAGCTATCTGGTAAAAGGTCTGGAATATTTTTTCTTTCTCGTTGTCTGATATGCCAGGGCCGTCATCTTCTACCCGGATAGAAAAATCTGTGTCATTCTTTTCGATACCTATTGAAATTGCCTTATTGGCATATTTCATTGCATTACTTAATAGGTTGACCAGTATTCTGTTGATCTTTTCACCGTCTATCAGTGCTTCAAGCTGAAAATTCTCAGGTATATGGATTGACAGGCTGATATTTCTTAAATCGGTAGATCCGATAAACTGTTGATAAATATCATTAATCAAGTGGCATATATCATGCTGCTGAAGGTGAAGTTTGATTTCTCCTGATTCTATTTTCTGAAAATCAAGCAGTTCATTGGTTATTCCTAGCAGGTAATCCACATTCTTGTTGATAACATTTAAGTACCGTTCCTCCATTTTTCTGTCTATGTTCACATGCATGATGCTTTCCAGAGGAAGTTTAATTAATGTAAGAGGTGTTCTGATTTCGTGAATCAGGTTTATGAAGAAGTTTACTTTACTTTTGTATACTTCTCTGTCTTTTTCAATCTGATATTCTTCTACTCTTTTCCGATATTTTCTTTTTAAATGTTGTTCTCTTTTATGTAATGTATAGACTATACTGCCGATTATGCATAGTGTATAGACAATATATGCCCAGATAGAACGGTACCAGGGAGGAGTGATGATAATCCATAACCGGGCTGTCTCCTCATTCCATTGCTGGTCGTTGTTCGAGCCTTTTACCAGTAAGCAGTATTTTCCTGGCGGAAGGTTGTTGTAAGACGCAAAATTACCCTCTACATTATTGTACCATTCTGTATCGAATCCTTCCAGTTTGAATGAAAAATGATTCTTTTTAGGATTCTGATAGCTTAAAGATGAGAAATAGACTGTAAAGCTATTGTAATGGAAAGGTATTTTTATCTCTTGGGTTAAATAAATGGGTTGCTCAATGTTCAGTAATTTCCGTATATCCAAAGTTGTATCTGTGTGTGTCAGCACAAAATCGGTAATATATACAGGAGGTATGAACGTATTCTTCTGAACCAGCGACGGCTTGAATGAACTGAATCCGTTGACTCCTCCAAATAACAGAATTCCTTCTGATGTCTTGTAAGAAGCACGTTCGCAGAACAGGTTTTCCTGTAGTCCGTCAGATGTAGTGAAGTGCTGGTACTCTTCTTCTTTTTGAGGATTTATTTGGGTCAGACCGATGTTACTGGTAACCCATAGATAACCTGAAAAATCCTGCTCTATAGAGTATACTACAAGTGTAGACAACTGTTTATTGTTGCTGTTGAAAGTAGTGAATGTTTCTGTTTGCGGATTAAATTGGCAAAGACCGTTTCCATTGGTTCCCAGCCATATCTTCTGTTTGGAGTCTTCAAATAAAGTTACGATGGAGTTACTGCTTAGAGATGTGTTTACTCCTTGTTTATGTTCATAGTGTTTCCAGTAATTGTCTTTTCTGTTATTGTAAAATATTCCGTTGTTGGCAGTTGCTATCCAGAGATTGTTGTGCGAGTCTTCGTAAATGTCTGTAATGGAAATCATGGCTCCGACCGATGTTTCTACTCTGAAGTTATCTTCTTCCGAATTATAATAACACAGTCCCCAGTTGGTTCCTATATAAATGGTTCCGTTGTTGCACTTATATATTTTTTGGATGTTGTCACTACATACTGTATTGGGGGTATTATACGAGTGGTGATAACTTTTTATTTTTCCGTCGCTCAGGTTAAGCACTTTCAGACCGTTCGAGAACGTTCCGATCCAGAGTTCGTTTCCGTTCAGGCAAAGAGTTCGTATATCGAAGATTTGTTTTTCTTTTTCTGCCAGGTTATATTCCTGAATTTCTTTACTGTCTATATTGTATTTGAAGAGTCCTTTTTGGGTACCTATCCAGATAATACGGTGAAGATTATCCTCGTAAAACGTGTTTACGATTGGATTATTAGGGATAATATGCTGGTTGAATATCTTATTTTTGGGTATGATATGAACTGCTCCGGCCTGATTGGTTAAAGCCCATATTCCACCTTCCTTATCTTTCATGAAAGAATTAATATTCTGATTTACAACGGCATTGTTGATATTGTAGGTTTCTGTTAACTCCGATAATACCTGTGTCTTATAGTTGTATAGAAAAACACCGTTGTCTGTACCGATCAGGAATGTTTCCGGATTGAAACTGATCAGACATTGTATAATCTGAAATTTGCTGGATTCTAGTCTGTGATATGTTGTCTGGCCTGACGAAGGGTCAATCTCGAATAAATATTTGCTGTCAGTACCTATCCATAGCCGGTTATTTGCCGCTAATATAGAATTAGCTTTCAATGAAGTTGTGTTTGTCTTTTCTGCTTTTGTATGCAGGGGATATGAGTGAAGCAGTTCTTGATTCTTGTTAAAACATAATATCCCCTCTTGCAAAGACGAAACATACAACTTTTCGTTTTTGGCATCCACATACATATCCCATATAAATGATTGACACTGGTTGTTTTGTTCCAGAACCTTGGTCTTCAGGTTATAGAAAAATACTCCCTGTCCTAAAGTGGCTATTGCGATTTGATCATCAGAAAACTGGACTATCTTTCTTACTTCACTGCTGATCGATACTCCGAATTTAGTTGTCTGTGTAAATGCCTTAAAACTGTTTTTTCTGTCGTAAATGTATATACCGCAGTCGGTTCCTATCCATATTTGACGCTGCTTGTCTTCAAATAGGGAAAAGATAAAATTACTGCCCAGCGATTGTGCCTTTTCTTGTGAAGAAGTTCGGTATATTGTATTTTTTTGTCCGTCAAAACAATTTAAACCATTATTGGTTCCTAGCCAGATAAAACCGTAACTGTCTTGCAGAGCACACCATATTGTATTGTGTGACAATCCGTCTTTTACTGTATAAGAGTCGATTACGAATAACGAAGAGGCTTTTATCTGATGATTGAATAAAAGAGCGAATAGTATTAAGAAGTATTTAATTAAGTGGCTTTTCGATAGCATACGTCAGTCTTATATAATGGTTTTTCATGTTTAGGTACAAAGTTATAATATTTATCTGTTTGAAGGGAATAAATCAGATTTATTTGCGCATGAATAGTCGGATTAGATTGAGTCTTGCTTGCATTGATATGTATCTTTATATAATTAGAAAAACAGAATTCTGATTTTCACAGAATTCTGTTTTGGAGTATTTGAACGTATAGTCTTAATTTTTTTGCCAGTGAATGGATTGCAGGAACCAGCGGATATCATTTTCGTTTAGTCTCTGCTTTTTCAGCAATTCGGGGAGGCTGTCGTAATTTTTACGGAACTCATTGATGCGGTCGGCAAACGAACTGTTATCATAAGTTACGGCTCGTCCGGTTGTTTCCATATCACCTAGTTCCTCGATATAATCGATGCTGGCGTTTCGGTATCTCATTTCAACAAAACTCTTTTTCATTCGTTTGAATTTGCCATACAATCCGTCGTTTATTTCCGGTTGGTTGCTGTCATAGGTTACCTTAACCGTATATGCACGTTTGCAGTTACTGTCGGGCAGTGAAATGCTGAGCTTCAATTCAGTACCATCGTAGCTGTATGCCGCTTCCTTACCGTTGACGGTAACCCGGACTGCTGGAGCAGAACCTAAAATATCGATACTGTAATTGCGCTTTTTAGGCATGCCTTGATAATTACCTTTGCGTTCACCAATATTTACGGTCAGCGTATTTTCGTCTCGAACAGATGAAACTTGAGTACGTGCATACTGCTTCTGGTAAGTCTGGTCATTACCGTTGTCTTCATAGAACGAGAAAGAACCGTTTCCTCCGGGGAATAATGTAAATCTGACAGTCTCGTCATTTCCGTGCAGATTTTTTACGTCACCGTAGAAAGGAAGTATGGCACCGGCTTTTACATACACAGGATATTCGTCGAGGGTAAAGACACGTTCTACAGTCTGTCCGCCCTTTAGCAGTGTACCGGTATGCCATTCGTACCAGTCGTTTCCGGCAGGCAGCCACACCTTTGTTGTAGCGAAGCCATTGACCATAGGCGATGTAACGGGGGCTATGATCATTTCATCTCCAAACATATACTGGTTTTTAAACTGATAAGCTTCTTTGTCTTCCGGATAGTCGTAATACATCGGACGGCAGAGTGAGATACCTTCGTCATATGTCTTGCGTGCCATGGTATAAGTATAAGGAGCTATCTGATAGCGCTAGCGTATCGTGTTGCGCAGTACACCGAGATATTCCTGGTTGAATACCCAGGGCTCTTTGTTCATAGCCGAGCTTTTCATGGAGTGTGTACGCATAATCGGACTGAATGCTCCGAACTGCATCCAGCGCACAAATAGTTCTTTGTCCAGCTCCGATACGCTTTTGGCAAACTGGTGACCTCCCAGATCGTGACTCCAGTAACCGTAAAGCACATTAGATGCGGTAGAGTTGAAGTAGGGGAGAAACTCCAGCGTTTTCCATGTACTGTAGGAATCACCGGAGAAACCTATCTGATAACGGTGATTTCCCAGGCCTCCCCAGCGGTGATACAGCAACGGACGGGTTGTACGGTTGCGCTCCATGTCGCTGAACAGTACATAATTAAGCCACCATGTATTGTTCAGTGTCTTTATATGTCTGTCGAACATATCCTGCTGCCAGTCCAGCCACCAGAAATCTACTCCTTCTTTTTCCATCGGGCGCAGAATGGTATTCAGCCATCCGCTCATGAACCGTTTGTCTGAACCGCAATAATCTATCCGCTGCTTGCTGCTGGGATCCATTCCCATCCAGTTAGCCATATCTTTGTATCTCTCTTCGTATGGCTCAATGCCGCCGGCAGGGTGCAGGTTGAGTGTAACCTGCAGTTTTTTACCTTTCAGATACTGAAGGAATTGTGCCGGATTTGGGAAAAGAGATCTGTTCCATGTATAACCGGTCCATCCGCCTCTTCCCGGGTTTACGTAATGCCAGTCCATGTCGATGACTAACACATCCAGCGGTATGTCGTATGCATCAAATTTGGCAGTCAGATCCCGAAGTTCGTCATCAGAATAACTCCAGTATCTGGACCACCAGTATCCGAAAGCATATCGTGGAGGTAAAGGTACTTTTCCGGCAAAAGTGGTAAAGTCTTTGAGAGCCTTCTTGTAATTATGTCCGTAGGCCATAAAGTACCAGTCCTGTCCCTCACCGGAAGGGCGTTCGGTTACCCATGCCCATTCCGAATCATCGAACAGCAGTCCTTTAGAGTCGTCTATCAAGGTCCATCCGTCGGTCGACAATATTCCGTCTTCTATCGGCATAGGCTTATGGTCACCATTGTCATTCCCGTTTCCAACGAAAATGTCGCCGTCGTATCCGTCTAACGTGCGGAATGTACCTTTCAGATTTCCGGCATTGGTATCACCCGGTTTCCAGTGGAAGGATGGAGTGATATTTTTTGAATCAATAGCCAGGTTGCTTGCAGTAAACTTTCCGCTGTCTTTCTTGTATTTCAGAGTGAGTTTGCTGGTTGTAATTTCAATCCACCCATCCGAGTCGTGTACTTGAAATTCTGCCGGTGCATAATTCCTTTCGACGGCTACGAAAGACGGAGAGTTGACAAATTTCCCGTCTTTCTGCCATTCCATACGAATCGTTCCGTCACTGATTATCGTAAAGCGAGTATGTTCGTCCTGATATGCGACATTAGAGGTATTATTGTCTTGTGCCAGTATTTTTATGCCGGAGCAGATGCATAGCAGTAAAATCCAGATTGTTCTCATTGTTTCTACTAAATGAAATTAATTAGCCGGGAAAAGCAGCATTAGTGCCGGTATTCCCGATGCGGAATAACTGTCGATAACTTCATTTTCCGATAACTTCTTTGTGTATTCTCCTCCACAGATGTTGCGGGTTTTGTCACGGTTGCTCCATCCGGTAGCGATTGTTTTTTTCAGGAAGGGGACATATTGCTGCTGTCCGCAGTCATATACCAGCATTGCAATATACTGTGAGAAAATTGCTGTATAAATCCCTTGCTCTATACCGCTTTCGAATGGTAACACTCCATGTTCTGCCGACATGTCTTTCACCGTATAGTCTGTTGCCAGAATAGCATTGTCCAGGTATTTTTTATCTCCGGTAGCTTTGTACAAGAGTACAGAAGCACCGATGAAAGTTGCCTGATTGTACACATGGGTTTTCCAGGCCGGTTCGTGTTGTCCGTGTCTGCTGTCGGCTATTCTTCCTGTTTGCTTGTCGAACAGATTCTCTACACCCCAGTCGTAAATTTCTTTTGCTTTGGCCAGATACTGTTCGCGTGTCTGATACAGAGGAATTTTGTCTGCTGATGGCTTTCTGTTTTTAGGTACACTGTTGTAAAGTGTCATCGCAGCTACGACTGTCGGGAAATTGATACATGCCATTTTTCCGTCACGGTCACTGTCGTTTGGCTTTGGATGCTGTATCGGCTGCCATTGCCAGAACATCCCGCCTTTCTTCGGGTCGTATGAACCGGTATCTCCGACTTTTTCTGAGCCATACCATACACGGCTGAAGCTGGCTTCCGAGAGTTTCAGATATTCATCGTCGCCGAACAACTGGTAAGCACGTGCCAGTGTGATGGTCCACCACTGGATATCGTCGTAAATAAACCAGCCGGTATTTTCATTGTTGTCATGAAAGTTGAATCCGGCATATTGTGCTTTATTTCCTTCAAATATTTTACGGCTTAATTCCTTGAATTCCTTTTTACGCTTTTTATCTCCCTGTTTGCAAGCCAGGCGATAAGCGTTCATCGACATGTCCCAGTACATCGGCTGGCACCAGATTGCAGCAGCTCCTTTCCAGCGGTCTACTGCTTCTGGAAAGGAAGTATCGGTCTTGTAAATGTATTTTTTACTGTCAAGAAAAGTCTTGTTGAAGCCCTCATAAGCACTCCATACGTCCTGATTGGTATATCCGTCATTTACGGCAGATGCGGACAATACCGCACAGCAACCTATTACTGAAATATATTTTCTAAGATTCATGATGGCTTATTATTCTACAACAAATTTAAAGATTGTATGGCTTGTATATTTTTCTCCCGGACGTAATACGCATGAAGGCCATTCAGGCTTGTTGGGCGTATCCGGATATTTCTGAGTCTCCAGACATACAGAAGCGCGGAAGTTGTATTTGGTATTTTTCTTTCCGGTTTGTGTGCCATCCAGGAAGTTTCCGGTGTAAATCTGGATTCCCGGTTCGTCTGTATAAACTTCCAGTTTGATACCGCTCTGTTCCGATTTCAGAGAAGCACATACTTCGTTGATGTTCCCTTTGGTATCGAGTACCCAGTTGTGGTCAATACCGTGACCGTTTTTCAGTTGTTCTGTTTCTTCATTCAGACGTTCTCCAAGTACGGCGGGCTGGCGGAAATCCATCGGAGTTCCTTCTACCGGAAGAATTTCACCAGTTGTCATGAATGTACTGTCTACCGGTGTGAAGTGGCTGGCATTTACCATTAATAAATAATCGGCATTTCCTTTGGCTGGATCTCCGTCCAGATTGAAATAAGAATGGTTGGTCATGTTGATGATAGTCGGTTTGTCTGTTTCCGCTTCGTACTTCAGATCGATGGCATTGTCGTCTGTCAGTCGCATGGTAACCGTACAGTTCACGTTTCCAGGGAAACCTTGTTCCATATCTTTGGCGTAGTAAGACAGTTTCACCTCACTGCTGTCTGTCTGGGTAGCGTCATATACTACATACTGGAATCCCTTAGGACCACCGTGCAGACAATGTCCGTAATTGTTCTGTGGCAATTGATAAGTTGTACCGTCCAGTGTAAAACGTCCGTTTGCAATTCTGTTTGCATACCGGCCGATACTTGCTCCGTAGTCGGAAGGATATTTTATATAATCCTGAATAGAGTCGAATCCTAATACCACATCGCGCATTACTCCGTTACGGTCTGGAGCCATCACCGAAACGATTCGTCCGCCGAAGTTGGTAACACACACTTCCATGTTGTTTTTGTTCTTCAAAACAAATAGACCAGTCTTTTTTCCGTTTATGTCAGTAACGAAGTTCTGAGGGTTCAGACCGGAGTCTGTGAGAACAGCAGAATTATCTTGTTTGTTCCCTACGCATGCAGTTAAGAATAATGTTGATAAGATAGATGCAATTAATGTTTTTTTCATAAGCTTATTAGTTTGTTTATACAAAAGATACCTGTCCCTTAGAACAGACTAAGCAAAGAAAGGCTTTTTACATTAATTTAAACAAAAATCTTTATTCAATGAATAATAATATCTGCTCAAATTACCGTTCATCCCCGTTCCTGCCCTTTCTGAGGCCTTTTCTCAGTGTGTTTTCTCATTGTCAGGAGTATTTTCATACGTCCGCACAGATGCCAGATTGCCAGTATGCCGAACAGGATACCTGCCTGATAATGCGGTACTCCTAAATGAGTGCCGGCATTTTCCCGATGCAATATCAGGATGAGGTCTGTCGCACTTGTCAGTAAATAAACGGCCGACAGACAAACCGTAACCTTGCTGCGTTGCCTGAATCTTTCGGGCAAGCTTTTATACCATCCCCGGTGAGCCCTTATGTGTCCAGTGGACAGGATGAGAAACAATACTCCCCATACGATATGTGTAACTCTCCAGATTTTTACATTTGACTGTACGATACCATGACCTGCCGCATGGATAATCAGACCGGTAATAAGAGTGAGCAGACATATAGCTGCCAGAACGAGGTCGATGTAGAATGTTCTTTGTTTCTTCATGATTATTATTTGTTAGGGTTAGCCGGTACAGTTCGGGGTATGTCCGGCATACATACTTCGTGTTGTTCCGGATGCAAAGTTAGCCCGATGAAGAAACGGAGGCAATGGATAAGATAGGGGAGTACTTGGACTATTTATGGTTTTTGCGGAAGTCTGTTGGAGATATTCCTGCTGTTTTCGAAAAGAGCCGGGTAAAGTAAGCGTAATCTTCAAATCCGAGTTCCTGAGCTATTTCCTTTACGCTTTTACTGGTATATATCAGGCTCCGTTTGGCTCTTGTCACAATTTCATATTGTATGTTCTGGCTGACACTGAACCTCGTCGTCCCTTTAACCGCTTCGTTGAGATACATGAGCGAGATATTCATCATGCGTGCATAGTAACTGGGACTGTGGCTGTGCTCTACATGCTGTTTGAGCAGGTTTCTGAAGGTGATGGTATGCTCCACATAACGTTGGGGCAGGCTATGAGCCGTTTGCTTGGAGGTGATAGCTTCTCCGATGATGTCGATGATGGCAAGCGACAGGTGCAGTGCCAGTGTCTGTGGATGTTTGCTGGTCTGTGCCAGTTTGCCGGCCAGGATGGTAAACAGCGATGTAAGTTCAGTCTGCTGTTCCGGTGACAGTTCTACCGTCTGTGTGCCAAGTGTATATTGTTCGAAGGATCTTTTGGAATTTTCTTCAATGAATGCGCTGTCAATCATCAGTATATACGCATTCAGTCCGGTAGCCTGTACAAAGCTGTGTACCTGTCCGGGTAATACCAGAGCGGCACAATGCGCCGTCAGCCTGTAGCTGTTGAAGTCTATATGGATGTCACATTCACCCGATTCGACGAAGCCGAACATATAGTAGTCATCCTGATGCGCATAGTCGACAGGGGTATGTTGTATGCCGTCTGCTGAAAATACACGAAGGTGTATGCCGGTATCGGAGATATCGGAACTCTGTGTTTGGGCAGTTTTTTCATCGGAATATATAAAAAAGAAAAACCACCGATAATTTAGTTATCGATGGTTTTCTTTTGGTGATCCGCCTGGGGCTCGAACCCAGGACCCCAACATTAAAAGTGTTGTGCTCTACCTGCTGAGCTAGCGAATCAAACCTGTGTTGCATTCATTTTCTGATTGCGAGTGCAAAGGTAGGTGTTTTGAGTGAAACTGCCAAATGTTTTGGCAAGTTTTTTCAAGTAAATTTTCCTTTACGTTTTATCTTGCTGATTTATAGCGTATTTTGCTTTCGAAAAAATAAGCCTTTACAAACCGGTTTTCCTGAAATCTTGTAGATTCCCGTTCCTGCCGGGGGGCTTACATACGGACAGCCTGATTTTTTACATGCCGGCAACCGCTTTTTATCTCCTTATTTATTCTTGAGTGCCGGTCTGCTGTTCCATTCTGGCCGGCCGGATCTTTACGAATGGCTTGCCTGAGCCTTTTGTTCCTCTTCTACCGCTTTCCGGTAACAACATCTGCACAGAGGCTCGTATTCTTCCTTTTCTCCCAGCAACACCCGTTTGTCGTTGGCTACGGTACGGTGTGAAACATAGGCCAGATCTCCGCACTTCACGCAGATGGCATGCACCTTGGTCACCTCGTCGGCGATGGCACACAGGGCAGGCATCGGACCGAAAGGTACACCTTTAAAGTCCATGTCCAGTCCGGCAATGATTACTCTCACCCCTCTGTCGGCAAGTTCGTTGCATACGTTCACCAGTCCGTCGTCGAAGAATTGCGCTTCGTCTATGCCCACTACATCGATTTCCGAGCTGAACAGCAGGATGCTTGCCGACGAGTCTACCGGAGTAGAAGGAATCGAATTGTTGTCGTGCGAAACCACTTCCGCTTCCGAGTAGCGCGTATCGATGGCCGGCTTGAATATTTCTACCCGCTGGCGGGCAAAGGTAGCACGCTTCAGGCGGCGGATCAGTTCTTCTGTCTTGCCCGAAAACATCGAACCGCAGACAACTTCTATTCTTCCTCTGCGGCACGTTTCATGTGTATGATCTTCTGAAAAAACAACCATTGGTTCAAAAATTTGGTGCAAAAATACAATTTGTGTCGTTAATTTGCCTTATCTTCTATCTGAAATTTCATTTTTCGGCTATTTTATACACAACAACTGTTAAATATTGAATGAAATTAACTAGTGAGATTAAAAACTTTCTATCTTTGCTATATTAACAGTTGAAATATTGTATGGGAAGATTATATGTTGTTCCTACTCCTGTGGGTAATTTGGAAGATATGACCTTTCGTGCCATCCGTATCTTGAAGGAAGCCGACCTGATTCTGGCGGAAGATACACGCACGTCGGGCATTTTGCTGAAACATTTCGAAATCAAGAATGCGATGCAGTCTTATCATAAGTTCAATGAGCATAAGACGGTAGAGGGGATTATCAACCGGTTGAAGGCAGGCGAAACCATTGCACTGGTTTCCGATGCGGGAACTCCGGGCATATCCGATCCCGGCTTCCTGGTGGTACGCGAATGTGTGAAAAACGATATCGAGGTACAGTGTCTTCCGGGAGCTACGGCTTTCGTTCCGGCGCTGGTGGCTTCAGGTCTGCCCGACGAACGTTTCTGCTTCGAAGGCTTCCTGCCTCAGAAGAAAGGACGCATGACCCGTCTGAACGGTCTGGTAGAAGAAACGCGCACGATGATTTTCTACGAGTCACCCTACCGGCTGGTGAAAACGCTTACCCAGTTTGCCGAGATATTCGGTCCCGAACGTCAGGTTTCTGTCTGCCGTGAGATATCCAAGATACACGAGGAAAGCGTGCGGGGAACCTTGCAGGAAGTCATTGCACACTTCACGGCTACCGAGCCGAGAGGAGAGATTGTCATTATACTGGCAGGAAAAGAAGATTGAAGTTATAAATTCTAAACAGATAAAAAACTATGAAGAAAGTTGTTTTATTTTCATTATGTGCTGCGGCCGTGCTTGCTTCTTGTAACAATGCAGGTCAGAATAAAGATGCGTTGAAACTTCAGAACGACTCGCTGATGATTGAATTGTCTAACCGCGATGCCGAACTGGATGAAATAATGGGAGCATTCAATGAAATTCAGGAAGGCTTCCGCGAAATCAATGAAGCTGAAAACCGTGTGGATCTTACCGGCGATGCTATCGAAAACAAATCGAGCGCCGACAAGATCAAGGAAGATATCCGCTTTATCAGCGAAAAACTGAAATCAAACCGTGAACAGATTGCCAAACTGGAAGAACAGCTTAAGAACAGCAACTACCAGTCGGCACAGCTTAAAAAGGCTGTCAAGAATCTGACTGCCCAGCTGGAAAAAAAACAACGCCAGATTGAAACCCTTCAGGCTGAACTGGCTTCGAAGAATATCCGTATCGCCGAACTTGATGAGGCTGTTTCCGATCTGAACAAGAACGTCGACCAGCTGACTGCCGAAAACGAGGCTAAGACAAAGACCGTTGCTGCTCAGGACAAGGCCCTCAACACTGCATGGTATGTATTCGGTACGAAGTCGGAACTGAAAGACCAGAAGATTCTGAACCGTGGTGATGTGCTGAAAGACAATGAGTTCAATAAAGACTACTTTACAGAAATCGATATCCGTAAGGATAAAGAAATCAAGTTGTACTCTAAGCGTGCTACGCTGCTGACTACTCATCCTGCCGGTTCATACGAACTTGCTAAGGACGACAAGGGACAGCTTACTTTGAAGATTACTAACCCTAACCAGTTCTGGAGCGTATCACGCTATCTGGTTATTCAGGTTCGATAATTATAAATAACTGAATTTTAATTAAATCTGTTATTCATTCTCCGGCATAGAGAATGAATAACAGATTTTTTTGTTTATCTTGCACCGGTCAACCAATCAGAAAGGAGAAACTTATGAAAACATTCCGATATCTTATCGTTGCTGTACTGTTCCTGCTGGTGGCAGGTACATCGGGTGCACAGACCCGTAAGGAAAAGAAAGAGGCTCTCAAGACCTATGTCGGCGAACAGGTCAACGGCCGCACATTCAAGCTGGAGGCAAGCATGGCATATCCCATGAGCGGCAGAAGCATTCCGCTGACTACCCCCTACGGATTGCAGATGAAGAAAGACTCCGTCGATGTCTATCTGCCTTACTACGGCAGGGCCTATCAGATACCGTATGGAGGAGGAGAGGGGTTGCGTTTCAAGGCTCCCGTAGAAAACTACTCCAGCAAGCTCAAGAAAGACCGCTACCGGATAACGTTCGAGGCTACGACCAGAGAAGACAACTTCAGGTTCTCGGTCGATTTGTACGATGACGGTTCGGCAAATATTCATGTCACCATGCGCAACAGACAGCCCATTCATTATTCCGGACAGCTCGATGCAACCGGGTTGCAATAAAAGATGACTATCTTTGCGTCAACGGAACAGCAGAAAACAATAAAAACATCATGGAAACAAATGAGATTTATGCCGTCAGACTCGAAAAGAAAGGAGTAAAACCTACAGCCGTACGCATCCTGGTGCTGAAAGCCATGCTCGAATCCCCGTGTGCCTTGTCGCTCATCGAGCTTGAAACACTTCTGGGCACTGTCAACCGCTCCACCATCTTTCGTACGCTGAATCATTTCCTGGCGCACCACGTGGTACACGACATCGAAGACGGCAGCGGCTCACTGAAGTACGAGGTCTGTCCCGACGAAGACACTTGTACCGTCGACGACATGCACACGCATTTCTACTGCGAAGTCTGTCACCATACCTTCTGCTTTCCGTCCATCCACATTCCCGTTGTCGACCTGCCCGAAGGCTTCCGTCTGCACAGCATCAACTACATGGTAAAGGGCGTGTGCCGCGAGTGTGCCGCCCGCATGAAATGACTGTGTAGTCCTCTCCCGGAAAATACTTCACCGACATGCGCGGCTGGATGCTGTAATACGGACGGTGGTTGCGCGGCAGATAGCCCACGCCGTGTACTCCCACCTGCACCGACAGCCGCGGAGATACCCGTATATGATGGTCGTATCAGGCTCTGTTCTTGAGTGTTGATACGACCATTCATTTTCTCTATCAGTATGTCCGGATTTTCAAAGCTTGAAAATCCGTTCCATCAGCTTCCATTTCTCCTGAGAAGACTGTCCCGGCAGCACCTTCTGGTACTTGGACATATGCTCCTCCCATTCCGCCTGACGAGGCAGCGTAGCAAGTCGGGCATAGTCACGTTCCATATCAAACTCGTCCGTCGTATCCATAATCATAAACAGGCGGTTGCCGTAAATATAAATCTGCATATCCACGATACCCACTTCACGGATGCCCGCTTTCACTTCCTCCCATACGTGCGCATGCTCTGCCACGTAAGCCTCTATCAACTCCTTGTCGTCGTAGAGATCCAATGTCTGACAATATCTTTTCATTTATACCGTTCTGTTTTGTTTTTTATCAGTCCCTGCGGAAAATATCACGCGTATATACTTTATCTTTCACGTCATCCAGACACGCATCGTAGCGGTTGGCGATGATAGCCTGCGCCTGCGCCTTGAAATCCTCCAGTCTGTTCACCACCTTCGATCCGAAGAACGTACTGCCATCCTCCAGCGTCGGTTCGTAGATGATAATCGTAGCTCCCTTCGCCTTGATGCGCTTCATCACACCCTGAATGGAACTCTGGCGGAAATTATCGCTGTTCGATTTCATCGTGAGGCGGTACACCCCGATGACACATTCCTTTTCCTCTGCCGGATTATAGCTGCCCCGGTTGTAGTAATCATAATATCCCGCCTTGTGCAGCACCCTGTCGGCAATGAAATCCTTGCGTGTGCGGTTGCTCTCCACAATCGCCTGAATCAGATTCTCCGGCACATCCTGATAGTTCGCCAGCAGCTGCTTCGTATCCTTAGGCAGACAGTAGCCCCCGTAGCCGAACGACGGATTGTTATAATGCGAGCCGATGCGCGGATCCAGACAGATACCCTGGATGATAGCCTGCGTATCCAGTCCCTTCACCTCCGCATACGTATCCAGCTCGTTGAAGTACGACACACGCAGCGCCAGATACGTATTGGCAAACAGCTTCACCGCTTCCGCCTCCTTCATACCCATAAACAGCGTGTCCACGTCCGGCTTGATAGCCCCTTCCTGAAGCAATGCCGCAAACTCGTGCGCTTTTTCCTCCAGCTGCTCACCTGCGATTTCCTTGATGGCTCTGTTCTCCTCATCCAGTCCCGCTATCAGTTTCGGGAATCCCACGATGATGCGGCTCGGATAAAGATTGTCGTACAGCGCCTTGCTCTCACGCAGAAACTCCGGCGAGAACAGCAGGTTGAACTTCTTTCCCGCCAGGGCAGGAGAGGTACGGAACTTCTCCGCATACTTCACATACAGACTCCGGCAGTAACCCACAGGAATGGTACTCTTTATCACCATCACCGCATCCGGATTCACCTCCAGCACCAGGTCGATCACCTCCTCCACGTGCGACGTATCGAAATAATTCTTCACCGGATCGTAGTTCGTAGGAGCCGCAATCACCACAAAGTCCGCCTCCCGGTAAGCCGAAGCCCCGTCGAGCGTAGCCGTCAGGTTCAGTTCCTTTTCCGCCAGATACTTCTCGATATACTCATCCTGAATCGGGCTGATACGGTTGTTGATCTTCTCCACCTTTTCAGGAATCACGTCCACAGCCACCACCCGGTGATGCTGCGCCAGCAACGTAGCGATAGACAGACCTACATAGCCCGTACCCGCTACAGCGATTGTATAGTTTTTCATCATGGAAATGCTCTTTTGTTACAAAGCTAATATAAAATATCAGACAAGTCAAATGAAATTCTACTTTATAGTTGCGACATCAGCGCATCGAAATCTCTGCAACCGATAAAATAAGTTCTGTGTTCCCGAATCTGTGTATCCAGTTGCTTTTTTAATGCCGAAGTACAAACCTTTTCCCAGCTTGATGTCGTGAATGCCAGCATATTCAGTTGCTGTGTTAGTACATTTAGAGGATTACTTGCCACATTTACATCCGTTACCAGAATAAAAGCAATCTGAATTTGCCCTGTGTTCAGGTTACAGGTTGTAATATCTTCACATAACTTTATACTCTCCAGCAGTTTGCGTTGCAAGTCATATTTTCCTGCCTGTCTGGTTATCCTTTTTTCAAGTACTTGTTTTTCCTTTTCGGAAGCCAATGGTTTTTGAGCAATTGGCTGATGTGACAAAAACTCTTTCCACCCTTTCAGTTCAACAAAGCACAATACCTTTTCCGTATACGAAAGAGCATCAGACGAAGGAGAAGAAGCACATCCCTGCGCACTGTGCCATTGTGTTTCCACTTCATCCAGATTGATAACAGGCGTTTGTTGTAAAGAGAGGCAAGAAGGTGTGTGCTGGCAAGGAACATGCAACTGACATAGACTGCATGGTGTGACACCTGTTTTTGTCATTACCTGCTTGTAAATATGTTCAGGAGTCATATTCATTGCAGTTACAAGCCAAGGTTTACAATTTCATTCATAGGCTGTGCCAGTTTCATAAAAATCCGGTTCAAATCGTCCGTAACATCTTCCAGCACACACAGTTCGTCTTCTGTTTCCTCTGCCAGATAATAATTTACAAAGTCATTCATCGACAATTTATCAGCGAAATATCTCACGGCCTGTATGAAATAAGGACTGTGTGAACTTATTAAGATAGGGATTCCCGCTTTGGCAAGTTCTACCAGCACAGACGCGAATTTGATCTGCCATTCCGGATGCAGATGATTTTCCGGTTCATCCCATATCAGAATTTTACTTTCATCCAGCGCTTGCGTTTCCAGTAACATCTGCAAGACACCGAAAGCCTTTATTCCGGAAGCAACATTAACCGGTGCATAATTCTGTTCTCCCTTTTTCCAGTACATGTTTCGTTTTGCATTGTCAAAATAGAAATGTCCGCCAGTGATGTTATCAGTAAGTGTCTGTGCCTTTTGTATAAAAGGAGAGTAGACGTTATCAGGCAGCGAGAAACGGAAAGCATCCAGTTTCTGTGCCATATCCTTTATGTGATAATTTATCAGCGGGCGTAATACATCCTTTCCGGCAATATTGAAATAATGTCCTCCCGGCATTTGTGCATTTGCCAGGATATCTATCAGATGAATATACAGTGGCGATTCTACCAGCGTAGCGTCTTTGACAAAAGTTTCCGTTTTACATTTAAACCCCGTTACCTTATTCTCTTTTATCTGTATGGTTATATCTTTCCCCTGTTCTTCAGAAAAACAAATTTCAGACATTTCAGTATTGTATGTACAGATAGAATTAAGAAATTCGGCTCCTATGATACTTTGGAAAGCCCGTTCCAGCATTTTTTCGGAGTTGCTGCTTTCGGTAGCCAATTGTACCAGTTGGTCTATGCTTCTTATAATTTTAGCCCTTTGCTGCGGTACAATGTTTATTTTTTCCAGTTTATCTTTCAGCTGACTGACCCATCGTTTGTCATTCGCAAAAGATTCCACCTCTTTCAGGAAAGCGGCAGCAGTAGATGGCAGAATCACCCCTTTGATTTTTTCTCCCGACTCTGTCTCGGTATGCTTTACATACATATAAAGTGCTGCGCAGTTCAATCTCATGATTCTGTCCTGCGATTGTGAGTTCAGTCTGTCAGCATTACTGAGTGACTTAATGACTGAAAACAATAGCTTTCCTACTGTGCTCTTTCCCGAATCATTGTTTCCGGCAATGACAGTCAAACCATTTAGAATAATGTCAGCTTTCTTTATTTTGTTGATATGGGTAATATTCAGTCGCATCTGCTTTCTTTAATGTAAAAATGAAATAACTTTTGCACTTGTTTACAGCTTGTTTATTTCCTCCTCTGCCAGTCCCGTAGCTGCTGCAATCTGTTCGTTGCTCATGCCCAGCGACTTCAGGTTACGTGCGATAGCGGTTTGTGTTTCTGCACGACCTTCTGCACGACCTTCTGCACGACCTTCTGCACGACCTTCTGCACGTTCCGTTTCTATATTGTCCCGTAAAATCACGATATTATCCAAGTGTTTGTAATACGCGTTCAGCTCCTCCCGGCTCATGCGATCCAGCTTCAGCCGTTCCTTCACCGCATTCAGTCCCGGCGCCGTAGCATTCTCCGGCACATTTCCCGTATTCAGGTAATAAATCCATTCTTCCAGCGGCGTCTTTGCCACCCGGTTAAAATCATTTACTTTCAGTATATAATATTCCGGATAAAGCTGGCTCACTTTGTCCACTTTGAATGTCTGTTTCTGAAACGGACTCAGTTCCAGCACATCCCCTTCATGAATTCCCACGAACTCCGTCTTTCCGTGATATACAAAATCCTTGCCGTGTCCCAGAGAGAAATACACGATGTTGATGCTGTACACCTTACGTACCTTGTCGTATCCCTGTCCGCGGTTGATGTACTCTGTTACCAGCTTCGAAGCGCCAAACAGCATCCGCTGGAAATACGCATACTCATTATTGTTCTGAATCTCGATGAGCACCAGTTCTCCCTTCGAGTTTTCCGCCAGCATATCCACACGGTTATACTTGTCGAATTCATCCTCCTGGTTGCTTTCACTCTCCAGCAGCTTCTGGATGGTCACCTTTTCCTCCAGCAGTGTGGTAAGCAGTCCCTCCAGCACCGCATAATTAGCTTTGTTGCGCAACAGGCGCTTCATAGCCCAGTCAAAACGAATATAGCTTTCCATACTGAGTGCATTTAGTAGTTGATACTTACAAAGTAAACAAATAAACCTTAAAGTGCCAAGCCAATACAAAAAAATCGCCACGATACTTCTCATGAGGTGTACCATGGCGTTTACTTTATCTAGTTTAACAAGATATGGTTCAGGAACTCTTCGGAAAGACGGAGCTGGCCGCTTAGGAACGGTTCGCCTTCACCGGCTCCTTCCAGACGCAGGATATTCTGGGTGTAAAACCAATGGTCTCGCTGGAACATACGGATAACTGCTTTCCTCTTCTCTATATCTTCTCCAGCGATGATAAATGAGGCAGTTTCACCGGTAGGCAAGAAACCTCCGTGCGACCGCCCTTTCCAGCCACCGAATTCGGTATATTGGCGGTCGAAGTCCTTGTTTTTTGCAAAAAAGATGTCCAATGCTTGTGGACGGATATGTGGCATCAAGGCCAGCATGATAGCAGTCCGTTCACTGAACGTAATTTCTTGTCGGCCGGTCATGTCTTCCAGCCATCCGTCGTCAGGCGGTGTAACTTCCTCGATAGAAGTATATTCACATCCTTGACGGAAGTAGAGTTGCATGGCGACGGTCAGTATTCTGTCGAATCAGTCAATATGTGCTGTCATCATCGTTTTTTCATTTTAGAATTAATAACTGTTAGCTTTCGCTCTTATAACATCTGCTTGTTGGTCATGTCCTGAACGGATCAATTATTTCACATTCACACCTTCGTGCGCAATGACCAAAGTCTCGATGGAGGTCGTGTTACCATCGGGCTTGAAATCTTCTACGGTAAGCTTTTTGGGCCATGCGTTCACCGCCTCCCAGGTCTTTACTGGGCTGCCCGATTCGTCCAGCAGGCTGACCGTTACCACTTCGCGCTGGATGGTGTTCAGTTTCACCTTATTGATCCAGTCCCATAGTTTTTTGTCATCTTTGAAGATACCTTTCTTGATGGTCAGATCACCCGCTTTTCTCAGTCCCGGCATTTTCAGTTTAGTGAACACCGGACTGTCGCCTGCGCGATAAGTGATTTCCTCGTATTCCGTTTCCAGACCCGACACTTCGCTGCAGGAAATATCTCCTACGTTCGAGATAGATACTTTGAAATAAAAACTCGGCAAAGGCCATGCTTGTGTGCTTGCACTTTGTGCTGATTCATTCTCTGCCATACTATTTTAGTTTATCATTTAATTGTCTGTTTTTATCAGCTTTTCTGCATCTGTTGCTGGAACGTGATTTCGATGAATTCTGCCGGACGGCTGATTGCCACCAGTACGGTGACGCAATAGTACGTAAGCATTCGGTGAACTACAAGCCCATACAAAAAAAATCGCCACGCTACCCTCCGTATAGAGTACCGTGGTGATTCCCGTTTACTTCCCCGCCTCAAAATCCTTGATGCGCTGCTCCTCACTCAGTACTACGCTACTACCGATAGATTCTGTTCTGCCGATCATCAGTAATATGCAAGTTGATATATTCGTCGACAATCAACCATTAGACTTACAATGTTTTTGCGAAGTCCTTCAAATTAATTATGGCAACTGATGGGAAAGATATATTTTTAAGTTCATTGAAATGGTGATCCTCCGTCACGATATATTCCGCATTGGCTGTTATGGCACAGTCTACGAACTTATTGTCATCCTGGTCTGCTGTAATTAGATGAAAACGGTAGTGAGGAGTTAATTTCTTTACATTTTCACGAGTAAGAATCGTGTAGATAATCGTTTCGGCTACATACTTATTAATGTTGCGAGTCATGACTTCCAGATACTCTTCTACGATTTCATTGCTTATACATAACGTATAGTCTCCATTCAAGAATGATTGCCACACTTTATGGCAGTCATTCTTCGCTGAAATTGCAATAATCAGTGAGTTTGTATCCAATACAATGTTTCTCATATTCATTTATAGGGAGTACGTTCATGTAGTTGGTAGAATTTATCGACTTTTTCCTCATTTAATTCTCCATTCTCCCACAAACGGTCAATTTCTTTTTGCGCTTGCTTGGCGAAATAGTCAGAAATAGCCTTTTTAAGTTCTGCTAATGCTTCAGGACTATCCACAAACGACATCATTTCAAGCACTTGCAATTGAGCCAGATTAAAAACTGTAGTATTCATATATTTGGATTTGGTTCTAATACAAAAGAACAAATTTTTTTCTTTATTTCCTAATGAATAAGATAAAAGGATTAAAAAAACAATGGAGAATCAAAATCTTTCAGTAGCAGGAATCGTGGCGATTCCCGGTTACTTCCCCGCAGCAAAATCCTTGATGCGCTGCTCCTCACTCAGGCGGCACACCAGCAGCCGTCCGTCCTTCTCCGCTACGATGTAGCCCTCCAGACCTTCCAGCACCACCTGTCTGTGCTCCGCCGCATGCACCACACAGTTCCGGCAGTTGTACATATCCACCCGGCCGCCCACCTTGGCATTACCCGCTTCATCCTGCGGCAGCAAGGTGCGCAGCGAACCCCAGCTGCCCAGGTCACTCCATCCGAACTCCGCCGGCAGTACAAAGATATCCTCAGCCTTCTCCATCACCGCATAGTCGATGGAAATCTTCTCGCAAGTAGGGAAGAGTCGCTTCAGCTCCTCCGCCTCTTTGTCCGTAAACAAGGCAGGCTCCAGCTCGTCCATCACTCCGGCAATCTGCGGCGCATACCTGCGTATGGCATTCGTAATCGTGTCCGCGTTCCACACAAAAATCCCCGCGTTCCAGAAATAATTCCCCGCAGCCAGATACCCCTTTGCCGTTTCCACATCCGGTTTCTCCTTAAACGCTTCCACCTTGCAGATACCCTTTGCGTCCGCTTCACCCTGAGCAGCAATGTACCCGTAGCCCGTTTCCGGTCGGGTAGGCTTCATCCCCAAGGTCACGATAGCCTGAGAGTCCGCCGTCTTCTCCAGTGCCACGGCAATGCAGCGCGCAAACTCCGCCGTATCAATCACCAGCGCATCCGAAGGCGTCACCACGATGTTCGCCTGCGGAAACTCCTTTCGGATCTTCCAGCATGCATACGCGATACACGGCGCCGTATTCCTTGCTTCCGGTTCCGCCAGAATATGCTGAGCCGGAATCTGCGGAAGCTGTTCCTTTACTATGTCGACATACTTTTCCGATGTCACCACCCAGAAATTCTCTTTCGGGCAGATACCCTTGAAACGCTCCACTGTGAGCTGAATCAGCGATTTTCCAACCCCCATTACGTCGATAAACTGTTTGGGATATTCGGGGGTACTCATAGGCCAGAAACGGCTTCCTATGCCGCCTGCCATGATAACTACGTGGGTTTGCATATGGCTTATATTCAAATTATAACTAAAAGGTTTATCTGTCTTTATACATGCTCTCGTAATACTTCTGATAATCCCCGCTGGTTACATTGTCCATCCATTCCTGATTATCCAGATACCAGCGTACGGTTTTTTCAATACCTTCTTCAAATTGCAGGCTTGGTTCCCAACCCAGTTCCTTCTGCAGTTTGGTAGAGTCGATAGCATAACGCATATCGTGTCCCAGACGGTCGGTTACGTAGGTAATCAAATCCATATCTTCGCCTTCTTTTCTGCCCAACAGACGGTCTACTGTATTGATAACTACTTTGATGATATCGATGTTCTTCCATTCATTGAAACCACCGATATTATACGTTTCTGCAATCTTTCCGTTATGGAAAATTACGTCGATGGCACGTGCGTGATCTACCACATATAGCCAGTCGCGCACGTTCTCACCCTTGCCGTATACAGGCAGTGGCTTGCGGTGACGGATATTATTAATAAACAGTGGAATCAGCTTTTCCGGGAACTGATACGGACCGTAGTTGTTCGAGCAGTTTGTAACAATGGTCGGCATGCCGTATGTATCGTGGAAAGCACGTACAAAGTGGTCGCTACTGGCTTTCGAAGCTGAATACGGACTGTGCGGATTATACTTCGTATCTTCATAGAAAAATTCCGTACCATAAGCCAGATGATGTTCAGACGAAGAAGCCGTTGTAGTGAACGGAGGCTTCACACCTTCGGGGTGCGTCATTTCCAGTGCACCGTAAACCTCATCGGTAGAGATATGGTAGAAGCGTTTGCCTTCATATTTTTCAGGCAGGCTTTCCCAGTACACCTTTGCAGCCTGAAGCAGACTCAGTGTGCCCATTACGTTGGTACGTGCAAAGGTAAACGGATCTTTGATACTGCGGTCTACATGACTTTCGGCTGCCAGATGAATAATACCGTCTACGTGATACTGCTGCATCAGCTCCAGCATCTTTTCATAGTCGCAGATGTCAGCCTTTACAAACGTATAGTTCGGTTTGTCCTCTATATCTTTCAGGTTGGCCAGATTACCTGCATAAGTCAGTTTATCCAGATTGATGATGCGATATTCCGGATATTTGTTTACAAACAGACGTACTACGTGACTGCCGATGAAGCCCGCTCCACCGGTTACTATGATATTGCGTTTAAAATTTTCCATAATTGTTTTTTGTTTGTGATGATTTATTTAAGCACTCCCATGTTTGTCATACATACTTTCAGTGAGTCGGTCCAGTAAGGAATCTTCAGTCCGAAAGCCTGCTTTATCTTAGTTTTGTCCAGTACCGAGTAAGCCGGTCGCGTAACCGGGCTGGGGAACTCGTTGCTGTGGCAGGGTTGTATGTCGCATGCGGTGTTTCCGGCCAGTTCGGCTATCACTTTGGTAAAGTCGTACCACGAACATACCCCTTCATTGCTGAAGTGATAAATACCCGTCTTGCTGTATCCGTTTTTCGGCTCTTCGGCTGCATAGTCATTCAGAACCGCTTCGATGGCAACAGCCAGATCGAGCGCATAAGTCGGTGTACCTGCCTGGTCGAATACCACATTCAGCGCCGGTTTCGAAGCCGTCAGGTTCAGCATGGTTTTCACGAAGTTCTTTCCGTATTCCGAATACAGCCACGCTGTACGTATAATCACATAGTCACACCCTGTAGCTTCAATATATTGTTCCCCTTCTAGTTTTGTTTCGCCATACACACCTGTAGGCGTACCCTTCTGGTCTTCACGGCAAGGTGTATTATACGGATCACCTCCGAAAACATAGTCGGTAGAAATCTGAATAAGTAAGCCACCTGCTTTCTTCATGGCTTCTGCCAGAATTTTAGGAGCAGCGGCATTCAGCTTGCGGCAGAGTGCCGCATCACTTTCAGCCTTGTCTACATTGGTATAAGCCGCACAGTTCACTATACAACTGATATGCTGTTCCTGTACCATTTTTTCTACGGCTTCCGCGTCGGTAATATCCAGCAGAGTTGTTTCTACTCCTTCAGCTTCCACTACGTCGGTAAACAGGAAATTATACGAAGTCTCTTTGCTGATGATGCGCATTTCGTTGCCCAGCTGGCCGTTTGCGCCTGTTACTAAAATATTCATTTTCAATGAAGAATTTTGAATGCAAAATTATATAATTTCCTTATTAGAAAGGACCAAACTCAAAAGGAGAATCAAAATCTTTCAGCAATGAGTGTTTGGTATCCTTTTCACTCAGAATAGCATGTTCGGTAGGAATACGCCAATCAATGCCCAAAGAACTGTCCAGAATGCTGATACCACCGTCAGCTTCCGGATGATAGAAATTATCACATTTATACTGGAAGACAGCCGTTTCACTCAAGACTGCAAAGCCATGAGCAAACCCCTGCGGAATGAAGAACTGGCGATGATTATCTTCTGTCAGCTCCACAGCCACATGCTGTCCGTAAGTAGGACTACCTTTGCGGATATCAACAGCCACATCCAGTACCGCTCCCTTCACGCAACGTACCAGTTTGCTTTGTGTGAATGGTGGACGTTGGAAATGAAGGCCTCTCATTACCCCGTAGGACGACATGCTTTCATTATCCTGAACGAATGTGATTTTTGCTACTTTTTCTTCAAATTCACGTTGTGAAAACGATTCGAAGAAATAACCTCTTGAATCCTTAAAAAGGCGTGGCTCGATGATAACCACACCTTCTATAGCTGTTTTAATAACTTCCATATTAATAGTCCAGATTACTTTTACCTGTATGTTCTACTTCATCTATCACTTGCAGCAGATATTTTCCGTACTGGTTTTTCAGCATAGGCTGTGCCAGTTCTCTCAGTTTATCGGCTGTAATCCATCCCTGACGGAAAGCAATGCCTTCCAGACAGGCAATCTTCAGTCCCTGACGCTTTTCAATAACCTCGATGAATGTGGAAGCTTCACTCAGTGAGTCGTGCGTACCTGTATCGAGCCATGCAAATCCGCGTCCCAGTGTCTGTACTTTCAGTTCCTTGTCGGCTAAGAACTCCTGGTTTACAGTCGTGATTTCCAGCTCTCCACGTGCAGACGGTTTGATGTTCTTGGCTACTTCCACCACCTTGTTCGGGTAGAAATAAAGACCTACTACCGCATAGTTCGATTTCGGTTGAGCCGGTTTCTCTTCAATTGAAAGGCAGTTTCCGTCCTTGTCGAACTCAGCTACACCGTAGCGTTCCGGATCACTCACCCAGTAACCGAATACCGTTGCTTTCTTTTCTTCTTCTGCCGTGCGCACTGCTTCCTTCAGCAATCCGGTAAGACCTGCGCCGTGGAAGATATTGTCGCCCAGTACCAGACAAGCACTATCGTTGCCGATAAATTTCTCTCCGATAATAAATGCCTGAGCCAGTCCGTCTGGTGATGGTTGTTCTGCATACTCAAAGCGCACTCCAAAATCGCTTCCGTCACCCAGCAGACGCTTGAATCCCGGCAAGTCGAATGGAGTAGAGATAATCAGAATTTCACGGATGCCTGCAAGCATCAGTACCGAGATCGGGTAATAGATCATCGGTTTGTCGAACACGGGGAGTAGCTGTTTGCTTACTCCTTTTGTAATGGGGTAGAGGCGAGTACCGCTACCACCGGCTAAGACTATGCCTTTCATATTGTAAGTATTCTATTTAATTGTTTATAGTTATGGGACTTTATTTAGATAGATGTTTTGAATGTCCTTTGAAAAATACTCAGTTATTGGAATGGATTTTTATATATTCCTAATAATTGTTTCCCAAAATAAAAAAAGAATTTCATATCATCAATGAAATAACGTTTAAATAAACGTTTGGGCTCTTTTAAACAACGATATAGCCATTCCATTCCGATTTTTTGCCAAAATATAGGTGCACGTTTTAATGTACCAGCTTCAAAATCAATCGTAGCTCCTAATCCCATGAATATATCTATTTGGGGCATACGGTTACGATATTTTATAATCCACTTCTCTTGTTTGGGTGCACCTACACCAACTAATAGAACATTAGCTCCACTTTCGTTAATTATGCGAATCAGCTCTTCACATTCCTCTGGATTTTTCTCAAAACCATAGGAAGGAGAGTGTGCACCTACTACAATATTTCTTCCTATTTTTTGATTGATTCTTTCCATTGCTTTTGTTGCAATACCTTCTGCTGCTCCTAACAAAAAGATTTTGCAGTTCGGATCATTTTTATGGTATTCATAAAATGCTGTAAAGAAACTGGAACCGGGTATAGCTTCTGGTAAGGGATTTTTCAAAAGTTTAGAAAGAATATAGAGAATTTTACTGTCACAAACTACCCATTCTGCCTGTTGGTATACATCGTAAAACTCTTTATCTTTTTGTAGTTTTACCAAGTGGTCTACGTTGGGAGTGATGAGAACTCCTTTCTTTAGACTCTTTAATAACTCAGACTGAGTTATTATTTGTATATTGGTATTTAAAAATGGTATTGTTTTCATTTCAACAGAGATTGATATATGTGAGTCAAATCGGTAAATACTTTTTGAGGAAAGAAATCCTGAACAGTTTGATAGGCTTTTTCACCATGTGTTCTAATATCCTTTGGATATTCTATATAATGTTTAATTGCCTCTGCTATTTCCTTTTTATTTCCGGGTTGTACTAAGATTCCATTTTCATGTGTTTTTATAACTTCGGGAATTCCACCAACTGGAGTTGATATTGTTGGATGTTTATAGCTCATTGCTTCAAGAATGGCTATAGGAAGTCCTTCATTATAAGATGGCAATATATATACATCTTCCCAATTGAGACATTCTACTTTTTTACTTCCAGAAATCCATCCTTCGTAGCTGACGAAATCTTCCAACTGATGTTCTTTTATGAATTGTTTTATATTTCCATCTACTTCATTGCCTCCCATTCTCAACAATAATCTGTCCTTAAAGTATTCTCTATTGTCACTGATGGCTTGAAGTAAGTCAAATCCACCTTTGCGTATGCTTATTTCTCCCATAAACATAAGATGTAATTTATTGTCTTTTCGTGGGAGTTCTTTAAATTCAGGGGGGGATATAATATTGTTTAATACTTTGATTTTATTTTTATCAACTCCTATTGAATTGAAATATCCTTTCCAAGATTCTGATAAAACAATGAGGTTGTCGCATTTATTTAAAGTTTGTCTTATGTTGGCTTTATCATTGCTGTTTTGGTAGAATTCAATAAAATCAGCAGCGTGTTCGTGAAGAATTACTTTTTTATTTAGTCTTTTTGCTAAGTTGATAAAGATTTTACAGCGATAAAAGGAAGCATTTGCAGCACCGTGGATATGAACAATTTTAATGTTTCTATTGAAAAAACATTTAAGACACATTCTGGCAATGGCTTGTAGTGCATATCCCGATTTAATCAGTTTATTTCCCAGCTTCCATGTAGGAATAAACTGCATATTTTCTATGTATTTATCGTACGATACAAGTACTGCAGTCATTCCTCCTTTTGTTTTCATTGAAACTCCTAAAAATAAGACTTGTTTAGATAGTTCTTGAAGAATCAGTTTTTCCATTGTCTATGAGAATAATATTCTTTTTTTGTAAATTTTAAGAAGTCTATAGGTTAGTGTCAGATTTTGACGTGTCGTATAGGAAAAGTTGCTTTTTTGTGTTTTTCCCCTAAGTAAATTAAAAATTGGAGAGGAATTTTTCATATTATTCGTATTGATTCCTACAGTCATTAGCAAAAGACTCTCGTAACCTCTTCATCCTTTAATATTTTTTTGAAAGAATTTTTTCAAATAATAAAGTGTCGATATTATTTTTATCGGTTGAGATTCTGTATTCTCCTGCCTTTTCTGCAGTTGGGGAAGATTCCTTCCTTTCGGAGGTTTACATGCGGTTCTGATTATCCTTCAACTTGTACCTGTACGATTTAATGGCACGTACTCTGGTATCATACTTTCTTCGCCATAGCCTCTCCCTTGTAACGGGCGAATAATCATGTTATACATATATTGTGGGTGAATTACAACAGCGAAGGTTATGTTTTAATTCTTTGATACAATATGTCATTTTGAGCTTACAAACTTTTATTTTGTACTCTCTAGATATTTCATATAACCTTTAGTTTTTTCATTTATTTTATTGCTAATAGCTATGGGGTTGAAAGTATTGGTGACCTTTTCTATTTTTTCTTCTAAATCAAAATTCATAAAATTAGTATCCTGACTACATCCTAAAAAAGCATCAGGATATAAATTGAAGTCCTTTAATATTGATATATGCTTGGATTCACCATCTTTAGTCATCATAACTTTCCTGTCTATAACATATACCATTACAGGAGTATGATTCTTCATGCAAAATACGCTATCATGAAAGCGATGTGTAATAACAAATTTAAAGTATTTATAAATACCTAGCTGTTCTAAAGGTGACATATCGTTTAGACAGACATCTGACCATGTATTAAAACGAGGAGTAAATATCTTATATCCTAATTGATGTAATTTTTTAACTATAAGTTTAGGCCATTTTTCTGACATCGCTGCATGAATAAGTACAGCTTTTTCAGGAATTATGATTCCTTTTTGTTTTAAATATTGTTCAGTTATACTGTAATCAATATCTAATGTAAAAGTTGGGTCAGAAATATATTCTATTTTATTGCTATCAATGATATTTGTAAAAAGTCGTGAAGTGGCTCTATCTCTTACTGCTATACCGGAATATTGATTAGCAGCTATAGTTATATCGGCTTTTTGTTTTGTTGTAAGATTTTCAAATTCTACATTCTTTGAGGATGCTGCTAATAAATATTTTTTTGCTTTAATATCTTTAAGCCAATATAATGAAAGACCATCATAATCTTTTGGTAGTCTGTCTAATTCAAGTAATGTATCTGCTCCAATATAGATTTTATCATAATTTTGAGATGCAACGAAGTCTAGAGCTTTTTGTACATCTTCAATTACTATATCATTCGTTACATTTAGTTTTGTCTGTTTAAAAGTTCTATATTTAGCTTCCATTGTATGATAGAAAAACCATGTAATAAAAGGAAAATACTTTCTGAACTTGCTTTTTGATATAAAAGTATGGATGGGAACTACTTCTATGTTATCATTGGGAAAGATTTTTCTTACAGCCATATATGTGGCATAAGCTTGAAGATTTGTTCCACAGTTTAAATCTCCATAGTATGTTAATATTCCTATTTTCATATTTGTTTTATTCTGATTGTTGCGAATTAAGGTAAATTATATTACTTACCCTTAATGGTTTTTACTACCTGCTTCGCAAGGTTTTTAACTTCTTTCATTGCTGGTTTTTGAAGTAAGTCTTGTGCTTTCTTCATCGCTTTGCTTTTAGATGAAAGTGTAGTTATTAGTTCATGGGCTTTATTTTCGTCTTCAGAAGTGACTTGTAGTTCGAATAACATAGGCTTTTCAGTTATTGTAGGTATGAGGAAGCGTTTACATGCGGTTATAAATTCCTCTTTATTACTAGCGGATAAATATTCAAAACCTACGCTCTCTGCATAACGGCGAATTGTATCTTTTGTGCCATTGATATAGTGACCTTTGGCTGCAATATATAAGTCGGTTTCTTCTCCAAAGGTAGAGCCTATAAATGAATAGTTTTTAAATTCTTGTCCTAGACCATTATTAACAATTAATATTCTGATATTGGATGATATGTCACGATTTCCCAAGCTATTCATATCGTAATAGAATAACAAATCACCGAATACACCAAAATATAGTTTATTACGGTTTATCATAGAAGCGCCTATAAGTGAAGATATTCCACCGTCTATACCAAATCCGCCTGTATTACCGAATGAAGATATTGTTTTATTCAGTTGCCAATATCCCCATGAACGTAAGCTATTTCTGATGCCTAAATGAATAACAGAGTTATTCGGTAAGGAATAAGCGAGTTTTTGAGCAGCATAAACATTAGAGAATGGTAGTTCTGGAATGCTATTATATAAGGTATCATATTGTGCTTTTATATTTTCATAGTTAGATAAGCATTTTATTGTCTTATTCTTAGAGTATGCTGTAAAGAATTCTATTTCTGACATTTGAAATATTTTTTTCAAACGTTGGAATGTGTCACAGAGGGCACCATCTTCAGCTACTCGCCATATCTCTTGGGTATTGTCAAATATAGTTGAAGAAACATCACCTATATGAATCATAAGGTCAAACATACTACCTGTCAACTTGTGTTCCATTTGTTCGCATATCAGTGGTATTCGAATTTCATATTTACCACGATAATTACTGGTAGCATCACAAAGTACAACCCCATTATATATTTCACAAAACTTTTCTACTGCTGCCGTTAGTTGAGAAGTCCATACATGATGAGCACCAACAAATATGGCTGTTTTTTCAGCTTTAATTTCAGGAAGCTTATGAGACAATGTGTATCTATTAATAACTCGTACAGGTGCTATTTCTTTTATACTATAATCAGCATTGTGAGCATATTCTAGGTTGATATGGCAAGGGCCACCACCATTTTGCCGTAATCCTAAAATAGCTTTGTTTACTTTTGTCATCACATCCCATTCATCGTCTGCCGTATCTATAGCTTGTGCCTGTACGCTAACCTTCGCGATATCATTTGGCAATACAGTACGATCTGTTACTTGGTTAATCATGTGACCTATCTGCGAGTTGCTACGACTGCAAGTAATAGCCAAAATAGGGAGGTGGCGATAAAATGCTTCAGTTAGACCTGGCATATAGTTCCGTGAAGAAGTAGCTCCAGTACATGTGATGGCTACGGGTTCACCAGTTTCTGCGGCCATACCACAAGCCATATAGGCAGCTGAACGTTCATCTATGCATGAATATAATTCGAAATAAGGATCGTGTTGTAAACTGAAGTTGATTGCTAAATCAGTAGCTCCTGGTGAAGTTACTACGCGTTTGATACCATGTGATTTCATAAGTGCAATCACAATTTGTATGTTTCGTGCTGAAGTATAATAATATGCCATGGTTATTTTATAATATAGAATTTATATTTTATATTTCGAGAATCTAAGAAATGTTTCAGTTCATTATCGTATAAAATGGATTCTACTGGTTTTCGTTTTGAAACATTTATGAATAACTTAATAGTAGCCAATGGGTTGAATAATAAAGGAAGCCGACAAAAATATTTCATATATTGCTTATCTAAATCTGCTAGAGTATTTTCGTGAAAATAAGGAATATCGGCAACTGCTATACCTTTAGTTTTTTTAGGCTTACGCATTACTATAATAAGTTCACCTTTTTTCTCGTCTAGCAAGCTATAGAGTCGTTTTACTAAGAGGTTTACAGCTTGTATAGAACGTGACTCATATGATATAAAAGAAAGATAATAAAAATCTTTTGTAAGAGATGATAGGTCACAATTATCAGCTATAATTAGACGTTCATAGTTTCTACCAATAGTAGTAAAGAGATGTGTAGCAATAAAACTGAATTTTCGATATGCTAAAAGGTTAATAAGAAGGAATAATACAAATAATATTGTGATTATATACCCCCATACATTATTAATAATTAATACCGATACCAAATAAATGATACTTATAGCTAAAACTATTTTCTTTTTTTTATTCATAATAAGCTATTTATTTCTTTTAAAAACCAGGACATCCCCATGATTCCAGAAATATTTTATAATCTTTATTTAACTGATTAATTTGTTCAATTTCGGATGCTTCCAAGCTGAAATCCATAATATTTGCATTTTCAGTAATACGAGTTGGTTTCTTCGACATAAATACAGGATGACATCCTGTATCAATTTGCCATCTTAGTACTACCTGACCAATATTTTTGTTATATTTTTTAGCAATTTGTATCAAGGCTTCACTGTTTTTTATGTCTGGATGCATACGACAAAGTGGAGAATATGAAAGTATCTTAATATTATGTTTTTTGCAGAATATCATTTCAGATTCACAGATGCGTAATGGATGGCGTTCTATCTGTATTACTTTAGGAGTGATGCCTTGTTTTTCCCACTCTTTAAGATGTCTTACTCTTACATTACATATACCTATTTCTTTAACTGTACCAATAGACTTAAGTTTTTGCATGGATTGCCATGTTTGCGAAAGGTATTCAGGAATAGGCCAATGAATCAGTAATAAGTCGAGGTATTCAATATTCATTTTATTAATGGCATCATTAACGTAGGATTCTATGTTTCCATTTTTCTTGCGCATTTGCCATCCATCCACTTTATCGCTGATATAGAAATCAGTTCTTTTTAATCCTTTATGGACTGCAATTTCGTTTATAGCCTTACCTAATTGTGCTTCAGTTTCATAACTTGGAGCTGTATCAAAACTTGTAAATCCAGCTTCTACAGCAGCAGAAACCACTTGATAAAGTTCGCTGTAGTTTTTATTTTGAAAAGTGCCAATTATAAGTTGAGGAATATCCATAATCAGATTGAATTAAAATAGTCAACATATTTTTGGGCCACTACTTCCACAGAGAAGTTCTCTGCTGTATATTTATTTAAGTTCTCCTTCATCACTGCATATTCATAATTACTTAGATTTACAGCTTTAATAATTGTTTGACGAAGAGATTCTACATCATTACGATGGAATAAAAAACCATTTTTGCCATCCTCTACACGTTCTACGAATCCATTAATGTCAGAAGCTATAACTGGAAGATTATAATTGTAAGCAATCATATGTGGACCACTTTGTGCTACATCTTGGTAAGGTAACATAAAAAAGCTATGCTTAGTAAATAATTCTGCTATTTCGCAATCATCAATTCTTTTAAAATAAGTAGAAATAGCTTTACAATCATTTATTTGCTTGATGTATCGTTCGCTATCGCTACATTTTCCACATATATTTAAGTGAACACGTTCTTGAATATTTGATGGTAGTCCTTTGATTGCATCAATAAGAAGATCAAGACGTTTGTTCTCTATTACATTGCCAAAGAACAACAGATTAACTTTGTTGCTATCTAATTTGTAATTATTTGTAGTTACAGGTCCAAAGTCTTTTACAGTCATCGGTGCGTAGAACATTGATTTGTGAGGATAATGTTCTTTAAAGTATTTTGCTGTGAATTTAGAGAAAAGCTGGAAATGATTATTGTAGTGGAATATATAGCGAACATACCATTTGAGTGATACTGGCCATACTGGATAAGGAATCACATTATGAGCGCCGTGAATAATCGGAGTATTTCTTTTGTGAACAAGAAAAAGTGCAGGATAATAAAAGGGAAAACTTATCGCATCAGAATAAATTAGCTCTGCTTTATCTACATTCATTTGTTTAAAAATGGAATAATATTCCATAAAATTTTTAGGATTTCTATTACGATTTGATAATTGAAATACTTTATCTATAATATCCCTAGGAATTTCTACCTTACTATTTAGACCGCAGAATACATACCATTTTATATTTAATTTTAACGTATCTCTTAGGTAAGGTACGATAGCTTTATCAACATCAAGAAAGTAATCAGCTGTAATCCAAACAATTTTTTTTGTTTTCATTTAGAATATATAAAGTAAGGAGTTTATATTATTAATTAATTGTCTCTAAAGTGTGGTGTAAAATTAGTTAAATGAAAAACAACTATAAATTTTTGAGGTAATGTTGTATCATAAACCTCAAAAATTTAAATTCTCATTAATAATATAAAGATATATTTATTCTTATTGCCTATTTAAAGCTTTTCTGAGAGCGTTTATATAACCTTTACCAAATTTTAAGTCAGGTTCCATATAGTTTCCTTCACCCCATTCGTTCCATGATTTTAGAAAAAGAATGGGATTTTTCTTGTTCTTAACAGCATTTATACCATCGCAGCAATGTTCATAAAAAGAATCAGGATTGGAATTAATCAAAAGTGAGCCATTCCAACCTGAACGAGGTGTATGATCCCATTGTGGAACGATAGCGGGAATAACATTTTCTAGTTTATCTTCTTCTGTTATCATATTATGGAAAACTTTACGATAATCTTCCATAAATGGTGGACGATGTCTTAAAAAACCTATTAAATGTTTTTTATAAATTTGGAGCCGACGTATAATTTTATCATTTACTTTATTGCCACCATGTAAACTACTACCTATTCTCTGATAGGAAACTGCATCATAGCCATTATTAAGAAATTTAGATTTATCATATTTTAAGTTAGGCATATTGCCAACCAAATATAGTCCTGGAAATCCTGCTTCTAATGTCCATTTTTTGAAGTTTTGTACATATTCTTGTGGTAAACTTACAGGATCGAAAATGTAAAGTAAAGGTTTATCGTCCACTTTTATGTAGCGTTTATCTTTAAAAGCTTTTAGAAGAAAAGCAAAATGCATCTTTTCATCCTCTATTCCAGGGTATGTCTGTTCCATGAGTAACTTTTTTGAAATGCTACCATCTGCGTTCCAGTTTTTGGAAAACCAAGAGTGATTTGCCCAGCCTAAACAAAAAGGCAAACTTGGACTTCCTGATTCTAGTACTTCATCAAAGACTTCAGGAATTAATCGTTTACCATTTCCAAACCAATAGTGCCAATACATAAATCCTTCAATACCAGCTTCACGAGCCAATTCTGCTTGCTCTTCTCTTATTATTGGTAATCTTAAATCATAATATCCCAAGTCTGCAGGTACACGTGGTTGATAGTGTCCACGAAATAAAGGTTTAGCTTTACCTACATTTGTCCACTCAGTAAATCCCTTCCCCCACCACTGATCATTTTCTTTGAATGGATGATATTGGGGAAGATACATAGCGATAACTCTTATTTTATTACTCATATAATTTGATTGTAAAATATACTTATTGTTTATAATTACACTTATAGATAATTCTTACTTCTACTATTTTATCCCTTTCTTTAAATTGATAGAATTGTAGGAAGTAAGATAATAATTTTTTTGTTTTTGCTAATCTTTTGTGTAATTATTATTTATTTTTAATTTTAACGATTATAATTTGCATAGTGTCATAGGAAGAAAAAAGTAGTTTGTAGAACTAATTTCTGAAAGAGATTCTAGTCTGCTTGCAGGTTTCTATAATTGTATTATAGATTGCGAAGTTCTGTATTCCTTTCACACATCTGAATAACAGGCTGTTCTTTCGTTGTACACTAATAGGTATTAGTGTTTGTTCTGCAGATAAATTGTATATTGAGTATTTTATCGTCATTTATATATGCGTAAATTTGATTCCAGAAGGTTTTCAGATAGTTTTAAGAGCCTTGCATCTCATGTCATGAAATTTTAGAAGATAGTAGAAATTATGCTGTCTGTTTATACTTAGCATAAGACCTTCTGTTTCTCTGCCAATGTTCTTAGCTCTTGATAGTATAAGTCTTTCTTCTGTATGCGCAAATATTCACGGGTTCTTATCGTTACCATTACTTCTTTTCCCTCTTATAATCTTCTTTCTGTATCTTCCTGAACTAGTCATAAAATGCCGTGTATGGAATGTTGTTACTAATACAGAACGAGTTGATTGAAACTTCTTTAGGCTCACCTTCTGTCTTTTAGAGAATACTCAGTCTTTTAAAGACCTTTTTGCTGAACATAATCTTTCAAGTTTGATGTTTAACATGAAGATAAAGTAAAATAATATGCTGGTCAATATGCCATTTTTGGAAGTTTACTAAAAGGAAATTGATAAAATATTTTTCTGTCAAATTAATTAAAAAATATAATTATGTTAATGCTAGCTATTATAGGTAAGCTAAGTTTTATATTTTTTTCTTGTTAAATTTATTAGAAAATTTTCAAATCAAATATTGATATTCTAATTTATGCTGTTTGAATTATTTTTATATATGGTTATGAGTTTATTCAGCAATTGCTCCGTCATTTGTCTATAGAACTTAAGGGTTTTATCGTTTTGTTTTTAAAAACTTTGATATTTGATTTCTACTCCTTTGCAAACCTTTCTTATGCGGCTGATGCGGATAAGTTATTGAGTTATATTAACTTTTGAGTAAACTTCATAATTATTTTCATAGTGCATAAATTATAATATTTTTTCTTTATTAATTATTTATTTGATTATTCTTTTCTTTGAAACAACTACTATTTTTCATGTTTTAAATTATAGTACTGATGAATAAGTAATTGTAGTTTATATACTACATGGTTAATTTTAGTTTTGTAATAAGTCGATCAATAAGATTATGAAGTGGCATACTTAATATAATTGCGCCAAATAACATTATATTGACTTTTATTATAGGATTTATGTGACCTAAGACATTTGATGATAAAAAACAGAAAATTAATAAATGCAAAACATATAATTCTAATGAATAACGTCCAAACCATGTTAGAATTTTGCAAAGATAATTATGGATTTTATATTTGTTCGTCATTGACAGAAATATGCATATTATAAACATATATATGAGTTTTTCGGTCATATCATAAATGGCATAAGCATACCCCCAAAAAGTTTTTGTTTTGTATGATATAATCCATATGGTAATGATGACAATACTTGTAATAATATATTGCTTTTTTACTTTGTCTTGTAAAGAAAGACTGCCAATATAAATTCCTAAGATAAAAATAGGTATTTTTTCTATTCCTATAGATATTTTTTCATAATATTCTGGTTGAAAATATTCGAGTACTATATTGAATACAATGCTAATCAATATTAGTAATGCGGTTTTATATCCACTTCTTTTGTTATGAATATATTTGTAACATAGAGGGAATATAGTATATAAAACGATGGATATGGCTATGTACCACATTCCATTGTAATTTCCTTCTATCCAAAAGGCTAAAGACGATATATGCATTAAAAAACCAATAAAATTTCTATTTTCTATTAAATCTTGAAATAGATAGTACCATGCAGATAGAATAATAAATGGTATCAATAATCTTTTGATTCGTTTAAGATAAAATTGTTTGATATTATTATTCTTAGTGAAAGAATAACATAGTCCAAAACCTGATAAAAAAAGAAATCCTTGAGTGAAAGCTAATCGCGGAATTATGTTTAAAAATTTAATAAATGTATTATTTATTGTGATATTTCCTAAAATGATTGTATGTCCTATTAAAACGCCAATGATAGCAATTCCCATTAATTCTGCTCTATATTCACTAAATAATATCAATGGATTAGTTTTTATTATTGATTTATTGATTATCGCCATGTCTTATATATGATGTCTTTTTATTATAAAATTTATATTAACAATAAAATAGCCTCTTTATAATATGACTTTATTTATAGAAAGATATTATTGACTTTTAGAGGTTTGGGTGACATAGATTTCCCCTATCATTATGATATAAAATAATATAAATATTTGCATATATCCATATTCACCTGTAATACAAGAATAACTTAAGTAGAAAATAAATAGTGAAAGTGGAAATAATGTTTGTTTCAATTTTCCTAGATTATATGTATAATGAAACATTTTATAAGAATAAATAATCCATAAAATTGCACCAACTAAGCCAAAATCGCATAATATAACAAATATTAAACTTTCAAAATATAATAATTGGGGATGTGACGTATGTGATTGCAAATAATAATAGTGCCAATTGAATCCCTTACCACTTAAAAAATTGTTGTTGATGACGTCAAAACAGCCCAAAAGTTGATTTATACGCAGCTCTAAAGAGGAGCCTCCAATGTTTGTACTTTTTGTGTCACCAATAGACATTACATAATCTGATAATTCTGGAATGCTAGAAATAATGCAATAAATGATACCTATAAAAACTGCACTCCATATAAATGCTTTAAGTTTTCTTAGTAACAAAAGATAAAATAATCCTGTTATTCCTAAACCTGCAATAACAGAGCGTACACCACAAGTGAATACATTTATTAGGGTGATAACAAGAAGTATTAACAGAATATATATATTAGCTCTCTTTTTGAAATAACTGCATATAAAAATAGAAGATAAACCTAAATAAAGACCGAAAGTCATAGGATGTAAAAAGACAGATGCAATTCTTCCAAACATACGTCCTGTATCTCTTGTTAGATATTCTATATCATATTCATTTCCTGTTATGTTCATTAATGACATGATATAAGGATTAACTCCTTCCATTCTTGTAAGGAACAAACCATAAATAGTTGCAATGAAAATACAAATAAAACAAACGTTTCTAAATAGCTTTATCGAAGAAGGGGTACATAATATAATATTCCACATAACAAAAGCTAAGATGAATATTTGCATTATGTTTTGTCTATATTTATCAATCATATAATCAAACGGAGTCCCTTCTGAAAAAAGCATGAGTATAAAATATCCGGCGTATAAAATAAAAAATGGAATAAAAGGCTTAAAATTAATTTTATAATTATGTTTTACTTTAAATTCAAAAAAGAAAGCTAACAATATAATAAGATTTACCAAATTATATGAAAAAGTTAGTCCTGCAAAGTGTATTTGCATGTATGGAACTAGCATCAGATATGCCAAATAGATTGCTATTCCGATTCTAAGTTTGATAAAAGATAAAATTATTATCAGAAATATGATTATTCCTAAAATAGCTTCCATAGAGTTTTATGATTGAATAAATTTTTGGTATACTTTTTCAATCTTATTTATAATTATTCCTATTTCTTCAGATGTAATATTGTTTATCATTGCTGTCTGATTTTTTCCGTCTAAGCCATTAGCATTAAATGCACCTTCAAATTTATAGCTATAGGCCAGTCCGAATAATGGTACTCCTGTATATATTGCTGCAAAATTAGCATGCATTCGTGTACCTATAAAAAAAGACATATTTGATATTACATATTTTATCTGTGGTGAACTTAAATCTTTATCAATAAGTATAACATTAGATTTATTTTTTAATTTATAGAATGCTTCCCGACAAGCAATAATATCGTCGTTGTTTTCTTCTGGGTTCTTATAATTATAAGAATGTGGAATAAGATAAATTGTATGTCCTTTATCTCTAAAATGACAAATAAGTCTATCAATTAGTGCAGGATAGTTATCAAACTGACCAGTAAGAGTACGAAAACGGTTGCTATATGCTAATCCACTTACATTAATGCCAATAGAGTTGGGAGCAATACTTATATTCCACGGTTCTGGCTGCATATATGCAGAAAGATCTTTTGTCTCTTCAAAATTAAGTCCCATTTTTTTTAATTCTTGAACAAATTTATTATCGCGGACATATATTGCTTTTGAGTGTTGAAGAATATAACGTGCTTCTTCAAAATTACTTTCTATTTTAAAAGGACCGAGAGTTTGTGGCAACTGTATAACTGCAATTCCCATTTTTATTGCTATCCATGTTTCTAACAGACGTGAATGAAATGTTTGAGTACCATAAATATCAGAAAATCCATCACCTCCATTTATTGCAGCTACATATTTGACTTGTTTTAATATTTTAGTAGTTTTCGACCATGGTAATATTATACCCAATTTATTCAATAACCACCATTCTAAAAAAAATAGTCCAATTGTTATATGTTGCCATTCTACCCCATCAATCTTGATTGTTTTTATTGAGGTCATTCTGTTTGATGGTTTAAGAAAGTTTTTATAGAGATGTAAATTTAATAATTTACAGTCTGTTTCTAACAATCCTTTTTGCCTAAGAAAAGTTATTGAACCATATCCTAATGCCGCTGTTCCTCTATTATTATCTTTAATATTTAACCCTGAAATGATTATATATTTCTTCTCAGTCATAATTAGATTTTGTCTTTTTAGATTGTTTTAACTCTTTTATTTTCTCATATACAGTATCCCCTAATACTTTTTTTGCGATAGTTTTAATGGTAGAATGTTTTATCATTGATTGATTTAACATACTCAAGGAATCTCGATCATTTTCAAATTCTGTGAAAACTTCAAAAATCATAGGAATTTTTATATTATTATCAATGAATGTTTTTACTTGTTCTGAAAATTCCTGTTTATTTGAAGCGGTCAAGTATTTGAAACCAAGATTTTCTGCATAGTTTTTTACAAGGGTTTTTGATTTATTCCCAAAATGTCCAGCTGCGGCAATGTATAAATCAGCTTCGTCACCAAATAATGAGCCAGGATTACCTCTTAAACGGAATTCATTTCCTCGACCATTATTTATTATCATGATTCTTATATTGTTTCCGACATGTCTATTCCCTAAGCTGTTTAAATCATAGAAAAAGGCCAAATCTCCTAATATTACATAATATAGACGACTCTTATTGTATAAAGATGAACCTATAGCTGTTGAGAGAATACCATCAATTCCATATCCTCCTTGGTTACTATAAATATCTACGTTCTTAGGGGAATCAAATTGACTCCATACACGAAGTGTACCTGCAATACCTAAATGTAATTCACTAAATTCTGGTATTATTTTTCGAAATTCGTTGGCTATCCATAAATTAGAGAATGGTAATTCTGGTATGTTGGCTACAAAGTTATTGTAACATTCTCGGCATTCTTTATAATAACTATCTGATGTGTCACTTATTATATTAGCGTAATAATTGAAGAATGTTTTTATATCCATTTCAAATACTTTGCTAAGCTTTTGTACCCTATCACGAATTTCGCCATCTGGGTGAACTCGCCATACATCTTTGCAGCCATACATTTCAGGTATAAAAGTACAGACATCTCCAAGATGAATTATTAAGTCCGGATATTGGGCTTCTTTTACAGATGAGGAAGGGATTCTATATTTGCTACTATATCCACTGTTGGGTTCGCAAAATACAACTGCATTATGACAGTGACAAAAGTTATCAATTGCTTCCGTTTCTTCTAGTGATAGTTTATGATGCGTGCCAATATGTATTCCTATACGACATTGAGGTAATTCAGGGAAAGTATCATTAATATAATATTTGTATATCCTTTTTGCATCAGGAATGTTTTGAGTTTTGTAATCTCTACTATATGTAGTTGTGAGATTTATATGTACAGGACCACCTCCATGACGTGTAAGTTCTTGAAGAGCTCTATTTACTTTTATAGTACAATCCCATTCATCTTTCTCATTAACAACAGTTTGTAGGAGCGTGCTATATTTTACTGTATCTGCTAAAAACTGTGATCGGTCAATTACTTGGTCATTTAAGTGACCTATTTTGGATACGTCTCGTGTTGCTGTGACGGCAATAATAGGTAAATGGCGATAATAAGCCTCTGTTAATCCTGACACATAATTTCTACTAGCTGTTGCACCTGTACAGGTTATTACTACTGGTTCTCCTGATTCTTCTGCTAAGCCACAAGCAATATAAGCAGCTGAACGCTCATCGACTGATGAGTATAATTCAAAATATGGATCATGCATTAGACTTGCTACAAAAGTTATATTAGTTGTTCCTGGAGAAGCTATAACTTTTCTTATACCATATTTTTTTAAAAGGACTATTAAAATTTGAACATTACGTTCATTTGTAAAGTATTTCTGTTCCATGGATTATATAGTCTTATTTTCTATAAAAATCTGTAACGTAAATATCTGAATTTGTTTTTTATCCCCTTTATTTCGTATAATGGAGTAAATTCGGATGTTAATTTATCTTTAATTGCTTCATATTGCCAATTTATAGATAAAAACCGGGGGTTCTGAAAAAAATGTTCAAGGCACTTTTTTAAACCAACAGATGGATCAATAAAATGTTCAACATCTTGTATTAGTATTTCTTTTGTTGTTATAAAGTCACGATTATATAATCTATCATAGAGGACTTGATATTTTAATTCAGGTCTTCTTATCTGAAAGTAAGTATTTAAAGGAACGTTCTTTATTTTTATTCTCTTACCTGTTAATTGATATAGACAATTATCATAAATAGATATAACATCTTCCCATTTTAAAACTCTTTTATTTGTTATATGGAAAGTTTCTCCGTATGCATTTGATTTTCCTAGCAATTTATAAATGCCTATGGCAACATCATAACCACTTGTTAAAGTTGTTAGTTTTTTTGCTATTTCATCTGTAAAAATTATAGTACGATTATGGAGTGCGCGATATAACCATTCCTCCTTTTCTAATGTTCCTAGTTGTAAACGATAGTTTCCATAACTTATGTATGGTCTAATAATTGTATAATTTTTATTAGGATGTGATATTAATATATTTTCTTGTCGTGCCTTAGTTAGTGCATATTCGTCTGTATTAAGAAATGTTTTGTCTTTGGTGACATCTAATAGACGGGGAGATGATTCCTTTATAGGATGTTCTTCATTGGCATATACTCTGGCACTACTAATATAGACATATTGTGATGTTGCATTTAATAAAATATCTACTCTTTTTTTAAATTCCTCAGTTTTATATGACATAAAGTCAATAATTGAATCCCAATGTTGGGCACATAATTGATTTAAGAAATCATTGTCGTGAGCATTTCCACAAACATAAGTTACGTATGATATATTATCATGGAATCTTCTTGTTGTAACGGTTGTATCTATATGATTTTCTGATAATATATTAACTAAATAGGAACCTATAGCTCCTGTACCTCCTAAAATTAGAACTTTCATTTCTTTAGTTTGCTTATCATGTTTATAATTTTTGCTTTAAGAAAAGTTCGCTCATTTTTTGATAATCCAAATATATAGATTGATAAACTAGTAGATAATATACAAAAAAAGCATGAATAAAGAAATCTGATAAAAGAGGGTTCTAAATTCTTTAATATGAATAAAGGTACTATTAATGATATGCAAGTAACCCAAAGGCATTTGTATATTACTTCTCTAACGAACATCATAATAGGAAAATTCAATAGTCCTTTCATAATCCAAAGTCGGACTATATCTACTAAGATATAGGTAAAAATATATGCGATATAAGTAGAATATACGGGAGCTCCCATTTTGAAAGCTATCCAAGAAATAGGAAGTGTCAAACATCCAACGGATGTAACCCATAGAACATAACGTTTGATGACTCCTGTAGCCATACAAGCTGTATAGCCTGTATTACCTAATATAGTTAACATAGATCCAATTAAACTTAATCTTAAGAATAAGGCTGTATAATCAGGAGTGATTTTTAACCATAAGGTTAAGATATAATTTGTTTCAATTAAGATTGGTAAGGATAGGAAAAAAAGTAAAAAATAGGAATATTTAGCACCTTTACAGATAAGATTATTCATCAATTCAATATTTCCTGTTGCATAGTTTTTGGTTATTTGGGGGTTAATGGCAGTTGTAAAATCATTTATAAATTTCATTACGGCACTTTCAACTTGTACAGTAATACCTCTTGCTGCATTTACTGTTACTCCAAAGAATAAGTTCATAAGAATATTTATTCCTTGAGTATTGAATATGTATGCAGCATTCGTGAAGAAAGTCCATCCTGCAAAAGATGTCATTTCTTTAATTAGAGATTTATCATGAACTTTTATATAGTGACATTCTTTAAAATGACGATTACAGTAAATTCCATAAGTTATTCTAATTATTATAGCTACACAAAGAAATAAAATGGAGTAAGTTTGTAGTTTGTCAAATGGTGATAGGTATAATAAATAGACAATAATTAATTTAAGAACAACTTCTAAAATGCTTATATAAGCAAATGCTGACATTTTTTCGTGTGCTATTATGCATGCATTATATGGAATGCTTAGAAGGTTTAAACAAAAAGAGAAAAGAGAGCAATGTAATACCCATTCTGCTGCGTATATTCGGTTGGTTGGTATTGACATTATGTTTGTTACAAACCAAAGACCAATTGTTTCGCCTAATATTATAATTATTATAGATATAAAAATTTGTATATTAATACTTGCTGAAAAGATTTTTTGTAATTTTTCTTTGTTGTTTTTCCCTAATTCAAAAGTAATAAAACGACTTATCGAAGAAGACATGGCTCCCGAAATTACAGAAAACATTGTCACAACACCTCCAACTACATTATATATACCATAATCTTCAACTCCTAGAGCGTCTAAAATAATTCTTGATGTAAATAATGAAATAATCATTGTGACTATAGTGCGGCTATAAAGCAATATAGTATTTTTAATGATTCTTTTATTGTTTGAACTAATATCTGCCATATTTTTGTTTTAGTTATACGGGTCTAATTTTAGTTTATGAACAGGAAAATTGTTATGATATACTCTTGAGTTTAATAATTGGATTGATTTTTTGCAGATTTTTCAATTGTTGAGACTATAATCTTCTTATTTTTAAATTAGAATTTTCGTAGTCTTTTTAGTTACTAGTATTAATATTTATCTGTTAGAAGAAAGATAATATATGTATATGAAATTTTAATTTTTCCTAGAAATTTACAGGAAAGTACGAATATTTATATAAATAATGCTGTACTTTCCTGTAATATAGAGTAATTATTTATTTATTTTTTCTTTTGGTCCTTCTTTTCTCCAGCTTCATAGCCGTATCCATAGCCGTAACCATAGCCATAGCCCTTACCGTAACCGTACTTGGCACCGTAACCATAGCCGTAGCTGTTCTTACGCTTGCTCATGTCGATGTCGTTGATAACGGTTGCCAGTTTCGGGAACTTATGCTCGTCGCGCAACACATTGATGTAGCGGTAGCCGGCTTTCGGGGTTACGTCGGCACGGCATACATATACGCAGATGTCTGCCACACGGCCGATGATGGCGGTATCGGTCACCATACCGATGGGGGCGGTATCGAGTATCACGTAATCGTAACGTTCTTTCAGCTGGTTGATGGCATCTTCCAGTACGGTGCGTGCTACCAGCTCGGTCGGGTTGGGAGGTACCGGTCCGCCCGGCAGGATGTCCAGATTCGGGCTGATGTCCGAGCGCTGGATCATGTCGGTCAGCTTCACATGGTCGGGGTCGCTCAGGTAGTTGGTGATACCTTCGGCACGGTGGCTCAGATTGAACACCTTGTTCAGACCGGGCTTGCGGATATCCATACCTACTACGATGACTTTCTTGCCCAGGTAGGCGAAACTCACGGCGGTGTTTCCGGCTACAAACGATTTTCCTTCACCCGGCTGGGTAGAAGAGAAGAGGATGACCTTGTCGGTCTTGCCCAGCATGAAGAGCAGGTTGGTACGCAGGCCGCGGAAGGTTTCTTCCATGATGTCGTTCTTGTTTTCGCGTACCACGATGGTACCGTGCTCCGGCTTTTTGCCTCGTGGCAGTTCGCCTAGGATAGGTACAGTGGTGAGTTTCTCTACGTCGTCGCGGTTTTCTATCTTGTATTTCAGCAGGTCGCGCAGATAGACAAAGCCCACGGGGATGCCCAGCCCGATGATAAGGGCAGCAAGGACGATGACTTTCTTCTTAGGAGATACCGGATACTGGTCTGCCTGTGCTTCCTCGATGATGCGTCCGTTGGTAGCGGTGGCTGCCAGGGTAATGGCATTTTCCTCACGCTTCTGCAGCAGCATGATGTAGAGCTGTGCCTTGATTTCCTGCTGGCGGGAGATGGTGAGGAACTCTTTTTCCTGCTGCGGGGCGCTGCTGATGCGGCCTTCGAACTTGCGTGCCTGACGGTCGATGTCGCTACGGGTAATCTGGAGTCCTTTCAGTACGCTGGCTACCGTAGTCTGTACGTTGTGGCGCATGGCCTCGATGCCGGTGTTCATGTTTATTACGGCAGGGTTGTTCTCACTCGAGGTACGGAGCAGCCGCTTGCGCTCGATGAGCATGGTGTTATACTGGTCGATGACCGAACTCAGGTTCTGGTCCTGCAAGCCTACATTGGCAGGAATGACTTCCTGTTCGTTGGCAGGATTGTTGATATAGTCGCGCAGGAATTCTACCAGGCGTATCTGGGTCTGGTTTTCGATGCGCAGCTGTTCGTATTTGGAGTTTTCTTCCAGTGCGAGTTTCGCGTCGCTGGTCAGGTCGGTCAGTCCCGATTTCTGCTTGAAGTCCGCCAGCTGGGTTTCGGTGCTGCCCAGTTCCTGATTGATGATGCCGATACGGTCTTCGATGAAGTCTGCCGTTTTCTGCGCTACCTCGTTCTTCTCGTCGTTGGCATCCTGGTTATAGAAGGCTACCAGGCAGTTGATAAAATCGGCAGCACGCTGTCTGTCGGTGTTCTTTACGGCTATCTGGGCGATGGTGGTGGTTTTTGAGGTAGATTCTACCATTAGATTTTCGCCGTATGCTTTAGCAATAGCTGTAGGAGCACCTACATAAGCTGCCAGGCGGATATCGCCGCTTTCCTTAGCCTTCCATTCGTTCAGGATGGAGTCGTTTGCCGTAAAGCTGAACACACCTGCCGGGGTGGGGAATACGGCTGGGAGTTTGTCGAAGGTCTTTTCCGTTTCCTGTTCTTCCTCGTTGAGGGTATAGCGTACCTTGACGTACAGTTTGCCTTCGGGGCTGTAGCTCAGCTTCAGTTGTGCGCCTGCCTCCAGCTTTTCCGCCTCTTCGGGCGACATGAATACGTTGATAGGAGAGCTCTGGTACAACGGGATGTCGTAGCCCAGCATGCGGTCCTGCGAAACAGAGGTATAAAGCCCCAGCTGGGTGATTACCTTGCGGATCAGGGTGCGGCTTTTCAGGATTTCCACCTCATTGTCGAAGTTGTTGCTCATGGATAGTCCGCCCAGGCTCTGCATGGCCTCGAGTGCTCCGGATGCTGCTCCCATGCCGCGCTTACTGGAGTCGTCTTCCTTGATAAGTACGGCGGAAGTTACGTTATACACCGGTGCCTGATAGCGCAGGTACACAAAGGCGAGGATGAGGCAGACGATGACGCTTGCCACAAACCAGGGCCAGTAGGCAAGGTATTTGAAGAAGATGGCATAGAGGTTGATGCTCTCTTCGTGCTGCTGTTCGTTGTTCGGGTTCTGTTCTTCTATCATAATGTTTGCTGTATATTCTTTGAATTTTTTTAGGAAAATATTTATCGCAGGATGTTGACGATCAGGCTGGCAATGGATACCAGAATGGAAGTGGCCGAGATGACGGTAGTGGTTGTGTTACCGATGTCGGAGTTCTTCGCCTTGGTCTTGTTAGGAGTGACGTACAGAATGTCGTTCTGCTGCAGGTAGAAGTAGGGCGACAGGATAAGGTCGCTCTTGGTCAGGTCGAGCAGCATGATTTCGCGCTTGCCGGTAGCATCCTCACGGATCAGCTTCACATTGTCGCGTACACCGTATACGGTCATGTCGCCTGCCATAGCGAGGGCTTCGAGCACGTTTACCTTTTCGTTGCTCACGGTGAAGGTTCCCGGACGGTTTACTTCGCCCAGTACGGAAATCTTGTAGTTGGACATACGTACGGTCACGATAGGTGTTTCCTTAAGGTAGGATTTCAGGCCTTCGCGTATCAGGTCTTCTGCCTGGTTTTTGGTAAGTCCGCCCACCTTGAGGCGTCCCAGTACGGGGAAGTCTATCTCGCCGTCGTTGTTTACCAGATACTGCTGCAGCGTAGGCTGCGTGGTGGTATTGATATTGGTCAGTGCCGCATTCAGCGGAGTCTGTACGGTCAGGTTGAAAGGAGCTGCTGCCTGCGGGTCGGTAGTATTTACCGTGATGCTGAGCAGGTCTTTAGGCATGATCTTGGCATCGTAGAGCGGAATTTCCTTTCCGTACTGGTTTACGGCTTCCGGATCTTGCAGGTAAGGAACGTTTTTGTAGGAGGTACATCCCGACAGCCCTGCCAGAAGTACCAGTATCAGTGTGAATGCTTTGAATTTCATAAGATAAATGTATGTTTGCAGATTTTTTATTCGGTTATTTTCCCATCAGCCGGGCAAAAAAGCCTTTCGGCTTTTCGGGTTCGTACTCCTGTTCGTACTTGCGCATCAGGTCTTCATAAGAAAGCTTCTGGTGTACCATTTCGTAAATGGTTCCCCAGTCCGGCAGTCCGCCCAGGTTGCGGTCGTCGATGAAGAGGTCTGCTTTCAGTTTGCGCGAGTAGTGATTGTTCTGCCCTTTTTCTTCTTCGGGGTAATCGCGGTTGATGGCATAAAAATCCAGTCCGCGTTCATGGCAGAACTGTACAGCCTCGTCCAGCAGGCGGCCTTCGCGTACACTCCATAGTATCAGTTTATGGCGTTCGGCCTGCAGTTTTTTTAATGTCTCGATGGCAAAAGGAATTTCCTTTCCGATGGAAGGATACTTGTGCTCGACGATGGTTCCGTCGAAATCTACGGCAATAATCATTTTGTCAATTAATAATGGATGTTACTATGTTATGTGAATGCCACAGTCAGGCACTTCATGCCAGAATCTGAGAAAAGTTGCTTATTGTATTGGTGGGCATATCGTTGCTTTTCTGTGGCATTTTTCTTTCATTCTATATCTTCGATGGTTTCGCACCAGGTGTAGCTCACTTTGAGCAGGGCGGTGCTTTGGGGCATTTCGATGGCGATGTAGTGGCGGCCTCCGTAGCGGAGGAACTTGCCGGTCACACCGTAGAGCGGACCGCGGCGTACTACCCGGACGGGGACGCTGCGCTTGCCGCGAAGCTTTTCGGAATCGATGAACCGCGTGCCTTGGATGTCGGGGTTGGTGGCATGCATGAAGTTCTGCATGTCGCGTTCGCTCACCGTGCAGTAGTCGTTGCCGTTGCGTTCCTTCTTCAGGAAATAGACGGGCAGCGGGGCTTCGGAGGCGAACTGCCGGCACCAGTTGGCGTCATAAGGACAGTGGATGAAAATCAGGTTATGGATGGCCGGTACCAGTACATGGCTGCATTCACCCTCGCGCCCGGTGTCGCGGAGCTCGTATGTCATGGGGATGTAATGCTCGATGCCCTGCTCTTTGAGATAGGCGGCTACTGTAAGTTCTTTGTTGTACACCGTCTGCAGGGGAAGCCATACCTGTTCTTTTTCCATGTCTGTGGATGTTTGTCCTTCTGGTTTTTTGTTCCCTTTTTTCTTGATTGAATGTTTGTTGAGGTACGGATATACCTCTCTCTCCTTCCTAGCGCCTGAAAAACACTATGAATCAGTTTGTTATCTCCAAAAATGGAAGATGACGCACATCGTGCTTCTGTCTAGGATCCGCTCCCACAGCCGCATAGGAAGTCGTTCTTCGGCGCAAAGATAACAAATTTATATGCAGAAAGGTTTATTTTAACCCTTTTTTTAGATATGATTGTTCAATTTTTTATTTTTACACAAGGACTGCCGTCTTTTTCCGAATGTGGACGCAAACGGGCTGGCTTGTCAATTTATCCGTTTTTTGTCGATTGGTACAAAAAAATCTCCGGATGCCGGCATCATGGGCGGACAATGTCCGGAGATTTTTTTGGATATTCGTACGAAAAGCCGGAGCTTTTGTACGAATATCCGGGTAAACTTCCTGATGTTTACTTCAACTTTTCAGCTTTTTTTCCCGTCGGGCTGCCTTTTCGGGAGTCCGTGCCCACGGAAAGCTGCTTCAGAATCCTGAACTCGTTTTCTCCCGGCTCCTCGTCGGGATCGGCCTCGCGTACTATCAGGTTCGTCTTGTGCATGATGCAGCTCTCTATGATCAGTCTCAGGGTGGTTACGTCGAAATCTATCTCGCACACCTGTTCGGCTGCCTTGAAGAAGGTGGCCAGCGTCTTGAAACGGAAGTTGCGGACGGTGTCGAAACACGTATGCGTGCCGATGCCCGTGATGCGCTGGATTTCCGACTTCGATACGTGCGACAGGGCGCACAGTGTATCGATGAACTTTCTTAATTCTTTGAGCCACTCGTCTGTCTGTTGCTTCGTAGGCTCGCACGAAGCGTATAATTTTTCGAAATATTTCATTAGTCTTGTCTCTCGGGGGTTATCTCTGCCGTATAGGGCAGTAATTAATACTCTGCCAATCGGTATTTTTACCGGTGAAAGACAAGAACGGAAGTTTACCTGTCAGGTTCTGTTGATGACACAAAGATAACGGAAAAATCGTGGCTGAACGTTTTTCTTTGCGAGAAAAACTTCCCTTGCTTTTACTCTTTCTTTTAATATATAATAGGAAAGGGTGGCAACACTGGTGGTGCTCTTGTGGCCCGCCGGACATTGTAATAACTTGTAACTCTGAGGGTTTGCTATGCTACACTTTGGTGACGGTGGTGGCCCGCCCTTTCGGGTTGCGTAAAAAAATGAAGAATTATGGAGGTGATAACAACTATGAAAAATCCTGGCAATCTGGGCTTTCTGGTACTTTCGAGGCGACTGCTTACCCAGATGTTTGCCGAAATGTACGGAAAGTGGCATTCCGACTCGCAGGCGTATGTGTATCTGCTCATGGCGGCGTGCTTTACCGATCAGGGTGATACCCCTGGATGCCTGAAACGGGGCGAGCTGTTTTTCTCAGGAAGGGAGCTGAGTCTGCGCTTCGCCTGGAGCCGGAGGCATGTGAACCACTTTATCGGAGAGCTGGAGCAGAACGGTGTGGTGGAGGTGATGAAGGTGCAGAACTGTTCGAAGCTGCGTCTGCTGCACTACGATACGCTGTGCCGCATGCGGGTGAAAAACGGTGCGGACGGAAGGCGCAGGAGCGCGGGCGACGAGATGTTCGAGGTGTTCTGGGAACAGTATCACGACATGACGCGGCAGCCTGCCCTCGACATCGAGGCGGCGCGCAAGGCGTGGGGGAAACTGACGCTGGCCGAGCGAGAGGAGGCGGTGGGAAACATCGAGATGTATCTCTGCATGCTGCCGTCTATCGACCGGGCTCGTACGGCGCTGAAGTATTTGCAGATGAAGAGTTTTGTACTCAATTGATTATATTTTTATCTGTGTTGTCTGATGAAACTTTTTAAATTGTCAATCATTGCTGTCCGATAAAACTTTTCAAACCCTCAGTAACTTGTTGATATATAAAAGTTAAGCAATGATTTTAACAGGAGGGATTATCCGTAAAGGCAATCGGATTTTCAGTAATGTGAAAAGCAGTATCGGACAGCAGTCATATTTTTAGGATTATGGGGATGGTTTATGCGGAAGAAATAGAAGGGGCGGTACTGGGGGCGTGCCTGCTGGAGCGTTCGGCTCAGGCGGTGGTGCTGAAAAGTCTGCGTGCCGAGATGTTTTACCTGACGGCGCACCGGGTGGTGTTCGAGGCGATAAACGCGCTGTATGCCCGGGGAGCGGCGGTGGATATGCTGACGGTGACCGAGGAGCTGCGTGCTCAGGGACGGCTGGACGATGCGGGCGGTCCGTTTGCCGTGGCGAAACTGGCGGCGGGGGTGGCTACGTCGGCCCACCTGGAGTATCATTGCGGCATCCTGTTTCAGTATTACCTGAGGCGGAAGCTGGTAGAGGCGCTGACACGGGAGCTGGCGGCGGCAAACGATATGACGTGTGATGTGTATGATGTGCTGATTGATACGCAGCGGGAACTGGGGGCGCTGCTCGAGGATTCGCCGCTGGAGAATCACTTGCACCCCATGCCGGAGGTGATGGATGATACGGTGGCGCTGGTGGACCGCCGGCAGGAACTGGCTGTGAACGGGCTGACGGGTGTGCCTACGGGCTTGCAGCGGCTGAACGAGATGACAGGGGGATGGCAGCCGGGCAACCTGATTTTTACGGCGGCGCGTCCGGCCGACGGGAAGACGGCACTCGACTTGTTCTTTGCGCGTCAGGCGGCGATGGCGGGTGTGCCGGTGGTGTTCTTCACGCTGGAGATGACGGCTTCGGAACTGGGCGAGCGTATGGTACTGGCGGAGAGTTCGGCCGATCCGCTGCGTATCCGTCAGGGCAGGCTCTCGCCGGAGGAGGTGGAGGATGTGCACCGTACGGCGGAACGGATGAGCGCGCTGCCGGTGCATGTCGACGATACACCGTACATCAACGTCGACCAGTTGTGTGTCATCGCCAAGTCGCTGCGGGCAAAGGGGCTGCTGGGCTTGCTTATCGTCGACTATCTGCAACTGCTTGCCACGGTGAATCCGGGGCGTACGCGTGAACAGGAGGTGGCGGAGTGCAGCCGCAAGCTGAAGGGGCTGGCGCGCTCGCTGGGTTGTCCGGTCATCGTGTCGAGCCAGCTCAACCGTCAGGCGGAAGACCGGGCGGGGAGTCCGGAGCTGCGTCACCTGCGCGAGAGCGGGGCCATCGAGCAGGATGCCGATCTGGTGATTCTGCTGCACCGTCCGGAGCGTTATCACATCCGGGTGGATCCCGATACGGGGTGGTCTACGCGGGGCATGGGCATCGCCACGGTAGCCAAGCACCGCAACGGGGCGACGGGAAAGGTATATTACGGGTATAATTCCAGCATGACGAAAATCGGCGAGTTCGCGGGTACGCCTGTGACTGCGCCGGCAAACAATTTAAAACGGAAGAATGATGAAGGAAAGAGCAGTGACTTATTCGGTGGTTCCGCGGGTTGATCCGCGTGATATCTCGGCAGAGATGACGTATTATGCCCGTGCACAGGCGCGGGGAGAGGTGACGCTGGGCGACATGGCACGCCGTATTCAGCGGCGGTGTACGGTGACACGTGCCGATACGCTGGCGGTGCTTGTGGCGCTGGAAGAGGAGGTCTGCCGCGGGCTGTGCAACGGCGAGATTGTCCGTCTGGGTGAGCTGGGTTCGCTTCAGGTGGGAGTGAAAAGCGAGGGAGTGCGGCTGGAGGCTGACTTCCACGAATCGATGATAAACAAGATATGGGTGCGTTTCCGTCCGGGCATGGTGCTGAAGGGGATGCTGGACGGGGCGGCTTTCGAACGGGTATCGCCGCGCAAGGAAGCCGGACGTGCCGGAAAGGGGATGCGGTATGAAAGAGAATGAACACGGCGACGGGGAATTCCGTCTGCGTATCTACGGCAAGTCGGAGCTGGCTTGTCTGTATTTTCCCGACCGTTCGCCGGAAACGGCACGGCGCAATCTGTACCGGTGGATGTACCGCTGTCCGTCCATCCGCGAGGGGCTGGCGGCACTGGGCCACGACAAGCACCGCAAGTTTTTCCTCAAGCCGGAGGTGGAGGTGATCGTGCGGGGACTGGGGGAGCCGTAAGATTAAGAGAGGCTGTTTTTTCGGAACGGGAACGGGGCTGGTGAAACAAAAAACATTATCTTTGCACGAAAATACAGGATTTTGTCTCAGTAATAATTAAATCAAGCAAGGAATAATGATTGACGGACTTATTGAATTGGAAAACGATCTGATAGCGGAAGAATGCGAAAAATATAAGTCGTCAAATCGGATTTCGGAACAAGATTTGAACACGGAAACAGTTGCTGCATTGGCAGAAAATGTGCATTCCTTTCTGATAAACAGCCTTATATATACTTTTCTCTACCAAAAAAAACTTTTGGACTCGGTGGAAATCTCAGGCAGCTATGGATTTTTGCCTGATGGAGAATATTCTCTTTATACTCAGTTTCCGGCAGAAGTAATCCCTTCTTTATGTGAAGAACTGCATATCGTATTTCTGAATGCTGTGATAGAGCGGAAGAACGGCCTTGTTTACAGAAAAAAATCGAAGCATAATCTTATTGATAAGGGAGCGGTTTATACCAGATCTTATGTCGCTTATGAAATAGTGAAAAATACCTTGTCGCGGTGTGATGCAGGGGCTGACGTGTCTGTGCTTGATTTTGCCTGTGGTACAGGACGCTTTTATGATTGCATTGTCGATATATTGGATAAAGAATATGCTATACCGCCGGAAAAAAGTATTTTGAATAATATTTTTGCTGTGGATATAGACCCTGTGGCTGTAGCGATTACTCGTATGAAGGCCTTGGCAAGGCTGAAAGAACCTTCTGTTTCGGACATAGAAAAAATATGTGGAAATATTATTCGGAGAAATGCACTGATACAGGAGAATATAATGTTTTCTGATGAATGTCCGTTGAAAAACTCTGATTTTGAGGGAAAGGTAAACGGAGGATTTGATGTGATTGTTTCAAATCCTCCTTATCTGGTTCTGAAACCGGACAAGAAGAAGATTTCGGGAAATAAAGCTGACCGGATTTTAATGTGGGTGTCCTGGTTCAGAACTTCGGGGGCTTATCATTATGCGCTGGAGGGAATGTTGAATCTGTATCAGCTCTCCATTGAAAAGATGATACGGATGCTTAAGCGGAATGGTTATTTGGGAGTAATATGCCCTTCTACATTATTCGCGGATTTGTCAACAACAAAATTGCGGAAATTTTTGTTGGAAAAGAACAAGGTCTGTGAAATAAAATACTTTAGAGAAAGCATCCCGCTGTTTGACAATGTAACGCAGTCGACTAATATATTTTACCTGCAGCGATACGGTATTACCGGCAGGATAAATGTGGAAGTGGACGGGAGATGTTTTGGAGTAGAAATCGGAAGTGTGCGGAAGATTTTCGGGGAAAATATGGAGATACCTCTGATGTCGGATAGGGGGTGGGAGATTCTGGAGAAGCTGTCACAGGTACGGAAGCTGAAGGAATATCCTGAAATACGGAACAGAAGGGGGGAACTGGATCTCACTTTATATAAGCGGTTTATAACACAAGAGCAGACTCCCTACCGGTTGGTACGGGGAAATATGATTGCTGACAACGATATTGAGGATATCAATCACGAATATGTGAAGGGCGAGTTTCTTGGAACTCGTTCGGCTGAATTTCTGAAATGTGATTTTGGCAGAAGGAGGCTGGTCTGTCAGCAGGTTTCCAATATGGGAATATCGCGGAGGCTGAGGTTTGTGTATTGTGAGGAAAATGATATATTGGGAAATAGTTGCAATTATATATCGGCCGAAGAAATAGTCTTGAAGAAGATGTATATTTTGCTGAACAGCAGCTTGTTGAACTGGAGATTTAAGGTGACCAGCTCTAATAATCATATAAATAACTACGAAATAGACGATTTGCCGGTAGTTGATCTGAACAGAGTGGATGAAAACTTTACTTATTCTTCGCAGGAGGAACTGGACAGGTATGTAGGCGAACTGTATGGTTTGACACCGGAAGAGATAAACTGGATAGTACGATGAAATTATATAATCATGTTGTGTTTAAGATGGGGAAACATGAGGCGGAAATAGCCCCTCACATTCCTGAAGGTGGAAACTGGCAGGATATTCCTCTGAGCATATCGGATACTCGTCTGGATAAAATAAGGGAAACCGGAGGACGGACTACTTATTACGGCAGGTTGTGCTGGGACAAGCCAAGCTATACGATCGCCACTTATTTCAATCGGGTAGGGAACGGGTGCAATCTGCACCCTTCGCAATGTCGTGTGCTTTCCAACAGGGAGGCGGCAAGGCTTCAGTCGTTTCCCGACAGTTTTATCTTTCAGGGTTCTAATGCTTCACAGTACAAGCAGATAGGAAACGCTGTGCCTCCTTTGCTGGCCAGGTTCGTCGCTTCACTGATCATGCCTCATTTAAGAGGAATGAATTTTGTGGATTTGTTTGCCGGATGCGGAGGTATGTCGGAAGGATTCATTATGAGCGGATTCCAGCTGATAGCTGCAAATGAAATAGACAAGAGCATCATGGCTACCAACCGATATAATCACTCGCAGTATGCACCGGCTGAGAATTTTATTTTGGGAGATATTACCCAGGAGGAAACCAAGGCGCGCATTATGGAAGCTTGCGGAAATACACCGGTTAATGTGGTTGTTGGTGGTCCGCCCTGTCAAGGATTTTCGTATGCGGGCTGGAGAGATCCGAACGACAAGAGAAACCAGTTGTTCAAGGATTTTGTTGAAATGGTAAACCGGCTGAGGCCGGAATTTTTCGTTATGGAGAATGTGCCAGGTATTCTGACTATGCGTAAGGGGGATGCCATTAAAGAAATTATTGAGGCTTTTACTGAAATCGGTTATCATGTAAATGTACCCATCAAGTTGAATGCCGAGGAATTTGGTGTGCCGCAGCGTAGAAAGCGGGTTTTCATCATCGGTTCACTGGAAGAGATTTCCATACCTCAGCCGTCGCCTTTGTTTTACATGCCATCTGTCAAGACACCGAATATGTGGAACTTGCCCGTAGCCATTACGGTGAGAGATGCTATCGGTTCGCTGCCGGAACTGGAAAACGGGGGAGGAAGTCTGGAAATGGATTATGAGCCTGTGCAGGCATCGGCTTACGACAGGCTCATGTATGGAGAGTTGACTTTCGAAGAGTTTTATAATCTACTCTGACTCGGAAGTAATAATCTTGTCGCACAGAAGTGTGATGAGTTTCCTGACTTCCTGGTCGGCTTGTGTGAAATTTCTGGCTTTGATGCTCTGTATGACGGCAGCCGTTTCTTGGGGAAACTGGTCTGTGTAAAATGTTACTTTACGGTTTTCCTTCATGTCGAATTCTTTCAGACTTTCGAAAGCAATGCGCAGGTATCTTTTCTGATTTTTCCGCTTGTTTTCATTTTCGATAGGGCTTTCGTGTATCTTCAGTTTATCGAGTTCCAGCGGATTGAAATCCGAAAAACGGTAGTCGTACATGGAGTATTCAGGATGCAGATAAGTCTGGAGAAATTCTTCCCCTCCTTTTTTGTAAATAAGGGAGAACAGTTTCAATACGTTCTGGTGGCATTTCAACATGAGGGAACTGAGTTTCCGGGCATCTTCATCGGAAGTGATAGTATTTTTGTACTTGTCCCAGATATATTGGGAATGCCAGCTTACCACCTGATTGCCGTCTGCCTCCAGTGTCAGCAGTTTACGGACATCCGACAAGGAAAGGCGATTGTTTTTCGCACTGTTGCACGCTTTGCACATAGGAGCAAAGTTCGTACTGTGGCAGAATCCGAGTGAAATCGGACCTATATGGTCGGCTGTCATTTTAGCTGTTTCTCCGCAGACCGGACATGTGCACTTTGGAGCTTTCTGGTATTCTCCCATCAGTCTGTTGGCCAGGTTATAGTTGCCGTCGGACCATTCTTCATAAGCACGCCGGTCCTGCACATAGGTTTTCATGTTGTCTGTATGTCTGCCCTTGTCGGTAAACTGCCGGCAGCACAGTCCGTCGGAATGGTAGCCGTCGAAACGGTCCGGACAATTTGACATGGCTCCCGGAGAGAGTTTGCCTGAACACTTGGCTACATGTGTATCATATATTTGCCGGATCAGGTCGGCTGCATCTGTGAAATATTTTACCTTGAATATGTGGGCTATGTTTTGCAGATCGTTGGTATTCTTGCAAAACTGTTCTATTATTTCCTTTATGGTATAATCTGTCTGCTTCAGCTTGGTGCCGAGTTTCTGGTTGATTCTGGAAAGCGTTTGCTTAGTGGGGTATTCATAATATATGCTGAGCGCCTTTCCACAGATCTGGCATACATGTTTTTTTGTAGGATGTATCTCCCTGGCTGCAACGGCATAGTTTCCGGATTTTACGGGAATACCCAGTTCCTCGCATTTCTTGTTCCACCATGCCAGACGTTTCTGTCCGGCGGAAGACCTCTTGGTGGCAACCCATTTAATCTGCGTGTCTTTTTTTCTTTCAAAATAAAGCCCTTCATATTCGGGAGCTGAAACAATGGCTTCTGTGTATTTTTGAAATTCGGGATGCCGGTTTCTGTCAATACCTTCTTCTTGTTTTTTATTCATTGTTTTCTAGTAGTTTAGTTAGATTAATATTTAATGCTTTTGCTATTTTTTCTATATTGACAAGAGTTATGTTTTTTTCTGCACGCTCTATCATTCCTATATAGGTACGGTGAAGTCCGGCATATTCCGCAAGTTTTTCTTGCGAAAGGCGTTGCTCTTTTCGGTACTTCTGGACATTTCTGCCGAATATTTCTAGAATGGAATTGCTACTCATAGTATGTTTTTTTACAAAAATATGTAGGCTTAGATTGAAATTCAACATACTATAGTTAGCATTTTGGGAGTATTTTTTGTTCTTGCTGGTTTGTTGTTTATACACCGCAAGTTTTTCCTCAAGCCGGAGGTGGAGGTGATCGTGCGGGGACTGGGGGAGCTGTAAGATAAAGAAACTATTAATATATACTTGCACGGGGTGTGAACCTCACGTTTGCGGTATCGCGGCGTGGTTCACACCCCGTTTTTTTTGTGTATGCTGCATCGGAAACTTAACGGCGGAAGCCTGGACGCTTTTTCAGAATCGGATGAGGAAAGAATGAGTAAAATCATTATATTTGCATATGTATCATCAACAGCTGTAGATATGGATTATGATATAAAGGATAAAATGGAGTGGACGATTATTTTCATCAGGGAGTTCGGACGTAAATACGGACTTTCGATGAAGCAGGCATTCAATTACCTGAGTCGTTTCAAAGGGATTGATTTTATCGATCGCCATTATGATTATGTGCATACTCAGTCGTTTGCTTCGATGGTGGACGATATAGCTGAGTATTGTCACCGTCACGGAGGGGCGCTGGTATGAGGCTGTATCATATTCTGTTCTGACTGACACGGGGTGTGAACCTTACGTTTGCGGCATCGCGGCGTGGTTCACACCCCGTTTTTTTGTGGGTATGCTGCATCGGAAACTTAACGGCGGAAGCCTGGACGCTTTTTCAGAATCGGATGAGGAAAAAATAGATTGAAAGAAACTTTTTGAGGATGATATGACTGTTAAAAGCAAGAAGTCCCAGTCGTAATGACTGAGACTTCTCTAATTCCTTTTTATAGTGCAGATGCGACGACTAAGCTCGCACGGGCACTTTCGTATTGCAAAGGTAAGCATTATTTTTTATTCCGCCAAACAGTAGGGCTGTTCAATATTCGAGTTTAGAAGTCTGTGCCACAACTTTTTTAGCTTCATCTGTCTGATTTTATCTGCCGGCAATATGCTTTACCGTGCAAAGCTATTTTCATAGCATTCTTCTTGTTCTTTTTAAGACATAGCCAGGTATTCACACCCCGTTTTTTTGTGGGTATGCTGCATCGGAAACTTAATCGTTTTGAAACAGGATTGCCACATGCGCGTTTCTGTTTTGAAATACGCTGCCTTTAATTTTGCGCAATGAAAATTAAGGAATTTTTAATTGCTTGAAAAGTGCTGGCTGTCATGTAGATAGCTGGTAATGAAAAGGTAAGAAACAGGTTGGGAAAATTTACAATTTAAAAATAAAATGAAAAAATTTGCAGCGTATTTACTTTGGTTTTTGCTGATTGCTGTCTTGCCGCTGATGGCGTGCAGCAACGATGGAATGACGGAGGCTGTGGCAGGCAGCTTCGAGGTACAGTTTGAATGCCCTTCGCTGATAGAAGTGGCCAAGGGAGGGGAATATACGTTCCAGGTGACCGGGAGTAACAAGCCGGCGGAATCGGATGTGATTATTCTGGAATCGACAGGGGGAATCTCGTATACGTGTGTGCTGGTGAGTGTTTCGGAAAACTGTTTTACCATAAAGCTTGCCGACGGATGCGAAAGCGGTACGTACCGGGTGTTCATCAAGCGTGGTGACCGCAAGAAACAGATTGGTACTACCTATATTAATATAATAGAGGGAATTGGTTTCACGCCGGATGCCGGAACGACGGTGTACGGGGTGGTATCGACAGCCGACGGTCCGGTGCAGGGTGTTGTGGTATCGGACGGTGTAGAGGTGAGCGTGACCGACGAACGGGGTATCTACCAGCTTCAGTCGGAAAAGAAATGGGGGTATGTGTTTATCTCCGTTCCTTCGGGATATGAAGTTCCTGCCGAGGGAGTCTTGCCTCAGTTCTACCAGGTGATGAAGGGGGATGCCGCTACAACGGAGCGTGTGGATTTCTCGCTGACTGAGGTGGAAGGACAGGATAGCTATAAGGTGTTTATGCTGGGCGATATGCATCTGGCCAACCGCACGGGCGACCTGGGACAGTTTATGGACTTTACCGAGGATCTGAACAGCTACCGTGCCTTGCACCAGCACGAAAAGATGTATGCCATTACGCTGGGCGACATGACCTGGGACCTGTATTGGTATTCGAACAGTTATGCGCTGCCTGAGTACCTGAATACCATCAACAATCAGGTGAAGGGACTTCAGATTTTCCATACTATCGGAAATCATGACTACGACTACAAGGCTACGAGCGACGAGGAGGCGGGAAGCCGTTTCATGGATTATATCGCTCCGACATATTATTCGTTCAACATCGGAAAGGTGCATTACGTGGTGCTGGATGACATCGATTGCAGCAACTACGACGGCACTACCTCACGCGACTACGAGAAGCGTGTGTCGGCCGAACAGCTGAGCTGGCTGTCGAAGGATCTGGCATATGTCGACAAGTCGACACCGCTGGTAGTGGTGATGCACGCACAGCTGTTCTACCCGTCGCAGACGGAAGGTTTCAAGATAGACCATGATGTGCTGAACACTACGCAGCTGCTGGATGTGCTGGACGGTTACAAGGTGCATTTCGTGACCGGACATACGCACCTGAGTTTCAACGTGACTCCGGAGGATGACGTAACGGGCGGACGCGAGGTGTACGAACATAACGCGGGTGCGATATGCGCTTCGTGGTGGTGGTCGGGCTACCTTACTCCGGGTGTGCACATCAGCCCCGACGGAACACCGGGCGGATACTCGGTATGGGATGTGGACGGAACGGACATCGAATGGATATACAAGGCTACGGGATGGACGGAGGATTACCAGTTCCGCAGCTACGACCTGAACAATGTGCATTTCTCGATGGCGGATGTGCCGCAGATGCCAGCCAGTGTACCGGCTTCGGTCAAGGCGAAATTCCAGCGCTATGTGGATGCTTATCCGGTGAACAAGGACAATGAGGTGCTGATAAACATCTGGAACTGGAATCCGCGCTGGACGCTGACGGTGACCGACGAGAAGGGCAACAAGCTTGCTCCCGAGGAGGTATGGGCTTACGATCCGCTGCATGTGGCAGCGCTGAGTGTGAAGCGTTTCAACTCGTCGACACAGAGCTCTACACCGAGCTTCATTACCGAAAACTTTACGCATTTCTTCAAGGTGAAGGCGGCGGATGCCGACGTGGATCTGACCATCACCGTGCGCGATGAGTTCGGACACGAATGGACCGAGCAGATGCAACGTCCGAAGGCGTTCTCGACGGATGCTTACCTGCCTCGCTGAACGGGGATGCACCGACAAGCTACTTAATGTTTTACTAAATATTTATTTATGAAAGTTTTCAATTCGTATGTTTTTTTGCTGTTGCTGTTGCTGACGGGCAGTGTTTCTACGCTGTCGGCGCAGAACAGAACAGTATCGGGTAAGGTACTGGATGCCTTGCAGGAACCGCTTATCGGGGTGTCTATCGTCATCGACGGAACTGCCCAGGGAAGCATTACTGATGTAGACGGAGCCTTCGAGCTTCAGATACCTGCCGGTGGGGCTACTCTGAATTTCTCTTATGTGGGTTATCTTACCGAAAAGGTAAAGGTGAAACCGGGACAGAAAAATATTGTGGTATATATGCAGGAAGATGCCATCATGCTGGATGAGGCGGTGGTGATCGGTTACGGTACGCAGAAGAAGGTGAACCTGACGGGAGCCGTGGCTACGGTGGGCAGCGAGAAGCTGGAAAACCGTGCGACGCAGTCGCTGGCAAACATGCTGCAAGGTTCGGTAGCCGGTCTGAATGTCACTACCTCGTCGGGTGTGCCGGGCAGCTCGCCCAGCATCAACGTGCGTGGTACGACTTCTATCAACAGTGCCGATCCGCTGGTGCTGATAGACGGTGCGGTGGGTGAACTGGACCGTGTGAACCCGAACGACGTGGAGTCTATCTCGGTCATCAAGGATGCGTCGGCTGCGGCAGTATACGGTGCGCGTGCGGCATTTGGTGTGATTCTGGTCACAACCAAGTCGGGCTCGGCACAGGACGGAAAGGCTACCGTGCGTTACAGCGGCCGTCTGGGATGGCAGGCTCCTACCACGACTACCGATTACGAAACAACCGGTTACTGGTCGGTGTATACGGTAAACACCTTCTGGCGTGCGAAGAACGGCACGAACTACGTGGACTATACCGACTACGACATGCAGCAGCTGCTGGCTCGTGTGAACGACAAGACGGAGAACCCCGACCGCCCGTGGGTAGTGGAAGATACAAGAAACGGTCGCCGTCAGTGGGTGTACTACGGCAACTACGACTGGTGGCACATGATGTACAACGACCGTCGTCCTACCCAGCAGCACAGCATCTCGCTGAGCGGGGGTACGAAGGATGTGAAATACCTGGTGAGCGGGGCATACGATTACCAGAAAGGTATCCTGAACATGAATCCGGATATCTACCGCAAGTATAACCTGCGTTCGAAGATTGACTTTACCATCAACCGCTATGCTACGCTGAGCAACAATACTTCGTTCTATGGCTCGCAGTATACTTTCCAGGGTAACGGAAGCATCGACGATACCATCGGTTACAGCGGACGTCACGCGCTGGCATGCTTCCCGATGAAGAACCCCGACGGCTCATGGCTGTACAGTACTCCTTACCTGAACTATAAGGTGGGCAACGGACGTCATATCATGCTGGGCGAGGGATCGCACCGCAACGTGAACCGCACGAACGACTTCTCGAATACTACACGACTGGTCATCACACCGATCAAACAGCTGAGTCTGACGGGGGACTTTACCTACCGTCTGTACCAGACACGCAATACACACCGTTCGAACAACCTGTTCTACCGCGAATATCCGGACGGACCGCTGCTGTCGTATGCTACCGGAGCCGGTCTGAACAAGCTGAGTGAATCGGTGAACACACGCAACTATTATTCGGCAAACGTTTTTGCCAACTACGAAGATACATTCGGCGAAGCACATCACGTGACAGGAGTGGTTGGTTTCAACTACGAACGCATGTATCTGAAGAATGTTTCGGCTGCGGGACAGAACCTGACTTCGACTTCGCTGGACGACCTCGACCTGGTGGGACAGAATGCCGAGGGTGAAGTGCTGACCGAAGTGGGCGGCGGACAGAGCGAATATGCGCTGGCTGGTTTCTTCGGCCGTGTGAACTACGACTACAAGGGACGCTACCTGTTTGAGGCGAGCGGACGCTACGACGGTACATCGCGTTTTGCTGCCGGAAGCCGCTGGGGATTCTTCCCTTCGGGTTCGGTGGGATGGCGTATCTCGGAAGAACCGTTCTTCAAGCCGCTGAGCGGATATGTAGACAACCTGAAGCTGCGTGCTTCGTTCGGTAGCCTGGGTAACCAGAATGTTTCTTCTTACTATACATACATGCGTCTGATTTCGGTAAACGACTTTGCCGGCTTCACGTTCGGCGAGGGCAGCTCGATGGCGAAATATGCTACACTGGGTGCGCCGGTGGCATCGGACCTGACCTGGGAAACCAGCCAGCAGTGGGACTTCGGTTTCGACCTGACCATGCTGAAGAACCGCCTGAACATTACCGTAGACGGATATGTGCGCAACACACTGAACATGCTGACCGACGGTGTGGAACTGCCGGCTGTGTATGGAGCCAGTGTGCCGGATATGAATACAGCCGACTTGCAGACAAAGGGATACGAAGTGACAATGTCGTGGAGAGACCAGTTCGAACTGGCCGGACGTCCGCTGGAATACAGTCTGGGATTCAACGTGAGCAACTACAAAAGCTACATTACCAAGTATGACAATAAAGACAAGACATTTGCCAAGGATTACTACGAAGGCATGCGCATCGGAGAAATCCGGGGATTTGTGACCGACGGTCTGTTTGCTACCGACGAGGAGGCACAGGCGTATGCCAAGGAGGTAGACCTGAGTTACATGGTAGACGGACTGACCGGAGGCTGGAAGGCCGGCGACGTGAAGTTTGTCGACCTCGACGGTGACGGTATGGTGGATATAGGCAGCAACAATGTAGCCGATCCGGGCGACCGCAAGGTATTGGGTAACTCACTGCCCAGCCTGTCGTATGGTATCAATGCCAGTGTACGCTGGTGCGGATTCGATGTATCGGTGTTCTTCCAGGGAACAGGTAACCACTACTGGTATCCTCACGGACACATGATGTCGTTCTGGGGTCCGTTCTCTTATCCTTACCAGACCTTCCTGCAGAAGGATTTCATGGACAAGGTGTGGGCCGAAGACAATACGGATGCTTACTTCCCGCGTCCGATGGCATACTCGTCGACTTCCGGTCCGCTGAGCAAGGTGAACGACCGCTATTTGCAGAACATCCGCTACATGCGTCTGAAGAACCTGACCGTAGGATATACCATTCCGGTGAACCTGACAAAGAAAATCGGTATCGGTCAGGCACGTTTCTACTTCTCGGGCGAGAACCTCTGCTACTGGTCGCCGCTGAAGAAGATTACCAAATACGTGGATCCGGAAGGAGCCATCAGCCGCAGCAACGATACGTACAACGAAAGTTTCTATCCGTGGCAGAAGACGCTGCTGTTTGGTGTAGACATCACTTTCTAAACGGAAATTCATTGAATAAAACAACCAAGAACAGATTCGTATGAAAAAATATATATTTACAGCACTGGTACTGACAATGGGGTTGACTTCGTGTGACGGTTTGCTCGACCTGACTCCTAAAAGCGAGATATCGCAGAATGACTATTTCAAGACAGAGAGCGACTTGCAGCTTTTCAGTAACTCGTTTTACAACAACCTGCCGGACAAGAGCCCTTTCGATGACCAGAGTGACCTGTACGTGCAGCAGAATCTTTCTGACGAGATGCTGGGCGGAAACAACCGTACCGTGCCTGCTTCGGGCGGGGGATGGACATGGACCGACCTGCGCAAGATGAATACCCTGCTGGCGTATGTGAATCAGTGCAGCGACGAGAATGCGGTGGTGAAATATACGGCACTGACCCGCTTCTTCCGTGCGTTCTTCTATTTCGAGAAAGTCAAACGCTTCGGCGATGTGCCCTGGTACGACGTGGAACTGGGTTCTGCCGACGAGGCACTGTACAAGCCGCGTGACTCGCGTGAGCTGGTGATGACCAAGATGATAGAGGATATCGACTATGCCATCGATAATCTTCCTGCACGCGAGGAAGAGTCGAGCAGTCCGTTTCGTGTGAACCGCTGGGCGGCACTGGCGCTGAAGGCACAGTTCTGTCTGTACGAAGGTACGTACCGCAAGTATCACGACCTGAAGCTGGAAGGCAACGATTATACGTATTACCTGGATCTGGCTGCCAAAGCTGCCGGCGAGATTATCAATGATGGTCCGTACAAGCTGTACTCTACCGGACATCCGGAATCGGACTACCTGAATCTCTTCGCTGCCGAGGATGCGAATCCGGATGAATATATCCTGGCTATCAAGTTCGACTACAGTCTGGCTATCCATCACAATGCCAACGGACATACGCTGGTTCCTACTCAGGGACGTCCGGGACTGACACGCAAGATGGTGAATATGTATCTGATGAAGGACGGAAGCCGCTTTACCGACCGGCCGGGATGGCAGGAAATGAGCTTCCTGGAGGAAACAAAGGACCGCGACCCGCGTCTGGCTCAGAGCATCCGTACACCGGGATATACCCGTATCGGGGAAACAACGCTGCTTCCTCCCGACCTTTCGGTTACTGTGACTGGCTACCAGCCGATCAAGTTCGTGCAGGGGCCGACTGCTTCCGGCGGACAGGTAGACCGCAACGACCGCAATACGAACGACTTGCCTGTGTACCGCTATGCTGAAGTGCTGCTGAACTATGCCGAGGCAAAGGCGGAACTGGGTACGCTGACTCAGGAGGATCTGGATATCTCTGTGAATCTGTTGCGTGACCGTGTAGGTATGAACGACGCGCACCTGAACATGGCTGCTGCCAATGCCAATCCGGACCGTTATCTGTCGGCTAAGGAAACGGGTTATCCCAACGTATCGGGAAGCAACAAGGGGGTGATTCTGGAAATCCGCCGTGAGCGTGCCGTTGAATTGAATCAGGAAGGTTTCCGCTTCGACGACCTGGTGCGCTGGAAAGCCGGAGCCTGCATCGATCAGGATATCTACGGTATGTATTTCGCCGGTGCGGGTGAATACGACCTGAGCGGCGACGGTAATCCGGATGTGATCTTATATAATAAAGGTACTGCGAAACCGGAAGCCGGCAGCGGGGTGCTGGTGTACGAAATCGGCAAGGATATTCTGCTGACAGGAAGCAACAGCGGGTATGTGTACTCTCACAAGAATATCGTGCGCAACGGTTTCAATGAGGAGCGTGACTATCTGTACCCGATTCCTATCAACGAACGTTCGCTGAACCCGAATCTGACACAGAATCCGGGATGGAGCGACGGACTGGGTTTCTAAACTTCAGCTTCTGTTCTGAAACAAAACAGCTAATCTCTCTTGAAACATCAGCAGGTTTTTCGGGAATGAAATAAATAATCTATCTCTTGAAACATCAGCAGGTTTTTCGGGATATGGAATAAATAATGTATCTCTCGAAACATCAGCAGGTTTTTCGGGATATGGAATAAATAATCTCTCTTGAAACATCAGCAGGTTTTTCGGAAAAATGAAATAAATAATTTATCTCTTGAAATATCAGCTGATTTTTCGAAGAATGAAATAAATAATGTATCTCTTGAAACATCAGCTGGTTTTTCGGGGGTGAAACAGGAATTTTCTGGAAAGATCCTTCAACTGCAAAACAAACAAATTAACTCTGTAAAAAATATGAAACTGATCAATTATATCATGGCTTCGGTGCTGTTTCTCTCGGCAACGCTTCTGGGCAGTTGCAGCGAAGAGGAGAATACGCTTTCGAAAGCTGTACTGGCAAGTGCCAGTGCCCTGTACTTTGAGGCTGAAGGGGCACAGCCGAAAACGATTACCGTGTATGCGGATGCCGACTGGGTGATGGAGGACTTGCCCGAATGGATTACGGTGACTCCTGCCACAGGAAACGGTACGACGGATGTGACGGTATCGGTAACTGACAACATGCGCGACGGGGCGGAGGATAATCCGCGCAAGGCGACAATCGTATTCAAGGGCTGTACGCTGGCAAGCCGTGCGGAGGTAGTGGTTTCGCAGGATGGCGACAAGTACCGCGACTGTCAGGAGTATACAGTGGACGAGCTGCCGGCACTGGAAGATGAAACGGTGGTTTCGGTTCCGGAAGCGCTGGTTACGGCGGTGACGGCTTCGGGCTGCATCGTAACCGACGCACAGTACGCTGTAAACATGTTCCTGCAAACTGCAACTGCCGTGAACGTGGGCGACAAGGTAGCGGTGAAAGGTTCGAAAGGCACAGACGCACACGCCTTGCCTTACGTGGTATGCGACGAGGTACGTGTGGTATCGGAAGGCAATAATATCGATTATCCGGAAGCTCACGACGTGACTGCCGAAGTGGACAGCTACACATCGGATAGCCGTGAATGGATTTCGGCAAGCGGTGTGCTGAGCGGTAACAATGTGACGATAGACGGTGCGGTGAACTCGGTGTCTATCATCGACGCACCCGAAAGCTTGAATCTGGCAGCCCTGAACGGTCACAAGGTGACGGTGTACGGCTACTTCGACGGAGTGGCTGCTCCTGCACTGCGCATACAGGCCGCACGCATCGAAGACAAGGGTGTGGTAGAGGTGATCTATTTCTCGGAAGACTTTGAGTGGCTGTTGCCCTGGGCAGAGAACAGCGGTGCCGGACAGACAGTGGAAAACGACGGATCGGGCAGTGCTCCACAGATTTACAGTGCGAAGAACGACGAGGGACAGACGGCTGCCGAAGCGTTGCTGGCTCACGGATACGGACTGGAAGAAAGTCGCGGTGCTTCTATCTACTTGCAGAAATGTTACCTGAAGTTCGGTAAGGCAGACTATCAGGCAGGACTGACACTGCCGGCTGTAGACGGCATACCGTCAGGCGAGAAGGTGATGCTTTCGTTCGACTGGGCGCCGATGGTGGGCGGTACGAGAAAGTTCGACCCGGTACAGCTGATCATCACCGTGACCAACGGCAGCGAGACAGTCGGACTGGATCCGATAGGACATAACTTTGTGAATGAGGTAGACAAACTGGAATGGCTGCATGCCGATGTGGTGCTGGAGGGTGTTTCCATCACGAAAGATACACGTATCACCATCAAGTCGGATGCATGGGGTGAAACTGCCGCCACTTCGGGCAGCAGTGTCTATCGCCGCTGGTTTATCGACAATATCAAACTGAGCCGCGCCAACTGACAGGTGCGGTAGCAGAGAGGTTCCACAGGCTGTACAGCATTTACGCAGACGGTTTTCCACCGGCAGGCGTCAAGCTGTACGGCCTGTGTTTTTTTTATTTTTATCGTAACAATGCAATCCTGTAGGCGGACGGTGACGGACACTGCCCGGAACTGGCTATGTATCTTTGTGATACAGAAAAGAGATTGAAAGCTTTCAACAGGTATTCGTTTTAATCATTTAAAAAGTAAAAAGATTATGGAAAGAGCAGTGACTTATTCGGTAGTAGCAAGAAAGAAACCTAATGATCTGGAAGGTAGTGCCAAATATTATGCCCTGGCACAGGCACGCGGCGAGATGGGAATCCGTGAAATGGCGGACCGTATTCAGCAGATGTGTACGGTGACACGTGCCGATACGATGGCGGTGCTGATTTCGCTGGGTACGGTGATGCGTGACGGTCTGTGTGCCGGAGAAATCGTGCGTCTGGGCGACCTGGGTTCGTTTCAGATCGGTCTGAACGGTGAGGGTAGTGTCACGGAGGAAGAATATCACACCGGACTGATAAAGAAGGCGCATATCAACTTCCGTCCGGGAGCCGATCTGTCGGACATTCTGAATTCGCTGAGCTACGAACGTGTGCCGGTAAAGCCTAAAAAAAAGGAGTAAGACTCCGGAAGGGAGATGCGGACAGATGTGAAATATAAAAAACAAGGAGGAATGTATGACTGGAAAGGTAAAATGGATTCTGATCAGGATAATCAAGTGTCTGTATTGCATACTGACCGGAAAGAAAGGAGGGTGTGATGAGAAAGATTGACATGATTGTCATTCATTGTTCGGCAACGAGAGCGGATGTTCCGCTCTCGCCCCGTCAATTGGAGGAAATGCACCGGCAGCGCGGGTTCGACGGATGCGGGTATCATTATTATGTAAGGCGCGACGGAGAAATATGTACGATGCGTCCGGTAGACCGTCCCGGAGCGCACGCCAAAGGATATAACCAGCACAGTATCGGTGTGTGTTACGAAGGAGGACTGGACGAGCAGGGACGTCCTGCCGACACACGTACGGAACTTCAGAAGCGTTCGCTCAGGGTGCTGGTGAGAGTGCTTGCCATGGACTTCCAGACACGCCGGATAGTAGGACATCGCGACCTGAGTCCGGACCTGGACGGTGACGGGGTGATAGAACCGGAAGAGTGGACGAAGGTGTGTCCCTGCTTTGATGTTGGGACGGAATTATAAGAAAATTTATGTACAGTGTTGTGATGATATGTTTTTGTGTTAAAAAGCTGTCAAAATGTAATATGTAAAATGAATATATGTGTTATTGAATTTTAATACTTGTGTAAATATTTGGTTTATAGTGATTTGCGGTAAGGGGCTCTTTTAAGGAGTCCCTTATTTTTTGAATATTTGTTATTGTTTGTTTTTATATGGTTTTATCCATAGATTCTCGAAAAGGGTATGAAAATGTTCAAAGTGTTAGCAGGATATTGGTGTTTATGGTAAAAAATAAAGCTAAAACTGTCTATTTGATGATTTATAGAATATGCAAGAATATTTATGTATTTTGCTTTAATTTTTTGTTTTTTAATGAAATGATATGTATATTGCGTCCGTTATTAAAATTTTATTAGAATATGAAAAAGCGAATTACACTTTTTTGTGCCTTTTTGTTAATAGGCATAAGTCTGGCGATAGCTCAGGCTGTACAAGTGACAGGTGTCGTGATGTCTGCGGAGGATGACATGCCTGTCGTGGGAGCTTCTATTTTGGTTAAGGGAACTTCTAATGGTACAATTACGGATATCGACGGAAAGTTTATACTGAAAGTTAACAAGGGGGATAAGCTTGAAATCAGCTATATCGGTATGAAATCGCAGACAGTAGCTGCCAAAAATAATATGAAGGTGGTGCTGGAATCGGATACAGAGGTACTGGATGAAGTCGTAGTTACCGGTATGCAGCGTATGGACAAGCGATTATTTACAGGTGCGTCAACAAAAATATCTGCCGAAGACTCTAAACTTGACGGTGTGCCGGAAATCAGCCGTGCCCTGGAAGGACGTGCGGCCGGTGTATCGGTTCAGAACGTATCAGGTACTTTCGGTACAGCTCCGAAAATCCGTGTACGTGGTGCCACATCTATCTACGGTAGCTCTAAACCGTTGTGGGTAGTAGATGGTGTCATCATGGAGGATGTAACGGAAGTAGGCGCTGACGATTTGTCTTCGGGTGATGCCGTTACACTGATCAGTTCGGCTATCTCTGGTTTGAATGCTGACGATATCGAAAACTTCCAGATCCTGAAGGATGGTTCGGCTACTTCTATCTATGGTGCTCGTGCCATGGCGGGTGTGATTGTCGTTACTACCAAGAAAGGTAAGGCAGGTTCTAACAAGATCAGCTATACAGGTGAATTCACCATGCGTATGAAACCGAACTACCGTAACTTCAACATCATGAACTCTCAGGAGCAGATGGACGTATACAAGACACTGGAAAGCAACGGTTACCTGACATTTGCCGATGTATACCGTGCTTCTAACAGTGGTGTATATGGTAAGATGTATCATTTGATCAACAGTTACGACGCAAACACAGGATTTGGCATGCCAAACACTCCGGAAGCAAGAAATGCTTATCTGCGTGAGGCTGAATACAGAAATACAGACTGGTTTGATGTTTTGTTCAACAACAGCATTTCGCAGAACCATGCAATCAGTATGACAAGTGGTACTGAAAAGGCTTCGTACTATACTTCACTGAGTGTGATGAACGACCCGGGATGGACCAAACAGAGCAAGGTACAGCGTTACACTGCCAACCTGAACGCTTTGTATAACATTACCAAGAAAGTTTCATTGAACCTGATCGGTAACGCTTCTTACCGTAAACAGCGTGCACCGGGTTCGTTAAGCTCGAATCTGGACCCTATAAGTGGTGAAGTAAAACGTGACTTCGATATCAACCCGTATTCTTACGCGCTGAATACTTCACGTGCACTCGACCCGAATGAATACTACGTACGTAACTATGCGCCGTTCAATATCTTGCATGAACTGGACAATAACTATATGGATCTGGATGTAGTAGATATGAAATTCCAGGGTGAATTGAAATACAAACCTATCAATAAGGTAGAACTGAGTGTGCTGGGCGCTTACAAGTATTCTACTACTACTCAGGCTCACAAGATTACTGACTATTCTAACCAGGCATGGGCTTACCGTGCAATGGATGATGCTACTATCCGTGACGCTAACCCGTGGTTGTATACTGACCCGGATGTATCGAACGCATTGCCGGTATCGGTTCTTCCGGTGGGAGGTTTCTACCGTGAAACTAAATATGGCATGAACAGCTACGACTTCCGTGCTACTGCCAGCTACAATGATGTATTTAATGAAAACCATATCTTCAACTTCTTCGGTGGTATGGAGTTGAACGCTACCGACCGTACACAGACTTGGTTTCAGGGTGTAGGTTTGCAGTATGATATGGGTATGCTTCCTTCTTACGACTATCTGTACTTCAAACAGGGTAATGAGGAAAATGCTGCTTACTACGGTGTGTCTACAACCCGCTCTCGTGACGTGGCTTTCTTCAGTACAGCTACTTATTCATGGAAAGGTAAATATACAATAAACGGTACAGTCCGTTATGAAGGTTCTAACAAGCTGGGTAAGAGCCGTTCGGCACGCTGGCTTCCTACATGGAACGTTTCGGGTGCATGGAACGTACACGAAGAAAGCTGGTTTGAAAACCTGAGACCGGCCTTGTCTAACCTGACTCTGAAGGCTTCTTACTCACTGACTGCCGACCGTGGTCCGGCTGAGGTTTCTAACTCACGCGTAATCGTCAACAGTTATAACTCTTACCGCCCGTTTGCCAGTGTAAGTGAATCCGGACTTCAGATTACAGAACTGGAAAACAGTGAGCTGACTTACGAAAAGAAACATGAGTTGAATGTCGGTGCTGAAATCGGTTTCCTGGATAACCGCATCAATCTGGCTATGGACTGGTACAAGCGTAACAACTACGACTTGATCGGTATCATCAACACAATGGGTGTAGGTGGACAGATTTCAAAATATGCCAATGTTGCCAGCATGAAGTCACACGGTGTGGAATTTACATTGTCTACAAGAAACATTGTAACACGCGACTTCAAATGGAATACCGACTTTATCTTCTCTAACGCGAAGAACGAAGTTACCGAACTGGATGCTAACTCACGTGTTATCGACCTGATTGCAGGTACAGGTTTTGCTCTGGAAGGTTATCCGGTACGTTCACTGTTCTCTATGGACTTCCAGGGACTGAACGGACAAGGTCTCCCGACATTCATCAATGAAAAAGGTGAAGTGACTGTAAGTGACATCAACTTCCAGGAACGTAACGTTAAAGATCATCTGGTTTACGAAGGTCCGACCGATCCGACTATTACCGGTAGTTTCGGTAACGTATTTACCTACAAGAACTTTAAGTTGAATGTATTTATCACTTACTCATTCGGAAATGTAATCCGTCTGGATCCGGTATTCAGCAATGAATATACTGACTTGGATGCAACACCGAAAGAGTTTGTAAACCGCTGGACTAAGCCGGGTGACGAAAATATTACCAACATACCGGTTATCGCCGATACACGTATGAACCGTCAGGATTCTCAGTTGAGCCGCGCATACAATGCATACAACTACTCTACAGAACGTATTGCCAAAGGTGACTTCATCCGTATGAAGGAAATTTCACTGAACTATGATTTCCCGAAATCACTGGCCAGCCGTATGAAACTGAGCAACCTGTCACTGAAACTTCAGGCAACCAACCTGTTCCTGATTTATGCCGACAAGAAGCTGAACGGTCAGGATCCGGAATTCTTCAACACCGGTGGTGTGGCCGCTCCTGTTCCTAAGCAGTTTACTTTGACTTTGAGATTGGGTATTTAATTTGATTTAAAAGAGAAAATTATGATGAAAAATATAAAAACATACAGTGCTGCTTTATTGATGGCGTGGGCTTTCGCTTCGTGTAGCGATTTCCTGGATACAGTGCCAGATAATCGTGCAGAAATTGATACGGAGTCGAAGGTTACCAGTCTGCTGGTTTCGGCTTATCCTAACTATTATCCGATAATGATGTTTGAGCAGGCTTCGGACAATACGGCTGACAACGGTGAAATGTATGGCTTTGAGTTCCAGCAGGAACAGGATGCCTATCTGTGGAGTGATATCAAGACAGATACGAGTCAGGACTCTCCGCAGGGAATGTGGAACGGACTTTATATGGCGATTGCTTCGGCAAACCATGCACTGCAGGCTATCGAACAGATGGGAAATCCGGCTTCGCTGAACGCTCAGAAAGGTGAAGCACTGTTGTGCCGTGCATATGCACATTTTGTCTTGGCTAATATCTTCTGTGAGGCTTACGATCCGGCTACCGCTGCGAAAAAATTGGGTATTCCTTACGCTACGAAACCGGAAACAGAAGTAGCTCCTGAATATACCAGAGGTACACTGGAAGAAACTTATCAGCATATTGAGGCTGATTTGCTGGAAGGACTTCCGCTGATTAATGACAATTTATATTCAGTGCCTAAATATCATTTCAACAAGAAGGCTGCCAATGCTTTTGCCGCACGTTTCTACCTGTTCTATGTAAAAGAAGATAAGTCGAACTATGAAAAGGTGCTGGAATATGGTAAGGCTGTTTTGGGTACAAATCCGGCAAGATCACTGCGCCAGCTGCAGGCCGATCTGGGTTCTATCACTGAAATAGATGAAATAGGTGATGCGTATATCTCTGCTTCGGTAGATGCCAACTTGCTGATTACTCCGATTTACAGTTCATGGCCTTATATTTATGGTCCTTACAACATGGCAAAACGTTATGGCATGAACCGTACCGTAACCACTTACGAAACACTCTGGGCAGATGCTCCATGGAACCCCAATACGTTGTTTTATGCCAGCCTGAACGGTATGGAACAGAAGTTGTGTTTCTTCAAGTATCGTATGTACTTTGAGTATACAGATAAGGTAAACGGTATCGGTTGGCGTCACGCTGTAATCGTTCCGTTCAGTACCAACGAAACATTGCTTTGCTGCATCGAGGCTAATATTCTGAAGGCTCAGCCTGACTATGCTACTGCTGTAGAATATATGAACGAATGGCTGGATGCATCGAAGGGTGACGGAAGATACGGATATCCGGAAACACTGACAGAAGATAAAATTGTAGACTTCTATGAAAGTGTGGGATATACACCGATACCTGTAACCGATGAAACCAAACGTACAGTGAAGAAACACCTGAATCCTTGCTTCTCGTTTGTAAACAAGAAACAGGAAAATATGATCCACTGTGTGTTGCAGATGCGCCGTATTGAAACTATTCACGACGGTTCACGCTGGATGGATGTAAAACGCTACGGTATTGAAATTACTCATAACCGTGATGGTATGGACCCGATCGTATTGACGAAAGACGATCCGCGTCGCGCATTCCAGTTGCCACAAGATGTTATAGAAGCTGGTCTGGAGGCTAATCCTCGATAAATGAACTTTAAAATGATAGTTGTTATGAAAAAGATAAAATACTTATTTTTGATATTGGTAGCCATGTGTACTGCTACCTCATGCAGCGAAGACGATTTGTCTCCTGATAGCATTTTTGATACGACGGCTCCTCAGCGCAATGAGTTTGATAAATGGATTCTTACGAACTATACAACTCCATATAATATCGACTTGAAGTATCGTTTTGAGGATATCGAATCGGATATGGACTATAACGTGATACCAGCCGATTACAACAAGTCGATTGCTTTGGCGCAGATGGTGAAATACCTGTGGCTGGAAGTGTATGCCAAACTGGCTGCTCCAGAGTTTCTTCCTACTTACTGTCCGAAAATCATGCACTTTGTTGGTTCACCGGAATATAACGCAGCCAGCGGTTCCATTGTATTGGGTACTGCGGAAGGCGGTATGAAGATTACGTTGTTCAACGTAAACGGACTGGATGTCGAAAATCCGAATATAGATGTGTTGAATGAATGGTACTTCAAGACCATGCACCATGAGTTTGCTCATATCCTGCATCAGACAAAGAATTACTCTACAGACTTTAATGACATTACTGCCGGTAAGTATACAGGTGAAGGATGGGTGAACATTCAGGACGCTGATGCACGTAAAGACGGTTTCGTAACTGCCTATGGTTCCAGCAAACCGGATGAAGACTTTGTAGAAACCATTGCAAACTACGTGGTAAAATCGGACGCTGAATGGCAGAACATCATGAGCCAGGCCGGAACAGTAGGTGGCGCATTGATTCAGGAAAAACTGGATATGGTTACCGAATATCTGAGTGACTCTTGGGGAATTGATATTCAGGCTTTGCATGAAGAAGTGCAGGAACGCCAGTCGCATATACTGGAAATGGATTGGACAACATTAAAATGATAAAAACGGAATGAGTATGAAAAAGTTATTATATATTTTTACTCTGATCAGTTCGTTCTTGCTGGCGGGCTGTACTTCAGAAACGGAAAACTTGTTCGGTGAATCGGCTTCGAACCGTGTGGAGGAAGCGATGGAAAACGCCCGGAAAATTTTGATTGAGGCACCGAACGGATGGTTGATGAAATATTATCCTTCTTCTCAGCAGAGTTTTGGCGGATACAACGTGCTGATGTCATTTACTGCAGAAGGTGAAGTTACGGTAAGTGCTGATATCGCTGATCCCGGTGCTAAGTCGACAAGTCTCTACCGTTTGAAAGAACAGGCTGGTCCTACACTGACTGTAGATACTTATAATGAAATTTTCCACTTCTTCTCTGATCCGGCCTCGGGTGTAGGTGCTACAGGACTCGGTATGGAAGGTGACTATGAATTTACTATTCAGTCGGCTACTCCGGAACAGGTAGTGATGAGAGGTAAAAAGTCTGGAAATACCATTATCATGACTCCAATGCCGGAAAATGAAACTTGGGAGGCATATCTCACTGATATCGAGGAAGCTGAGCAAAAAGTAAATTATGTACTTTTCTCTTATGCTGCTGATGGTGAGAAATATGACGTAACAAAATCATATCGAACACTGGCTATCTCGCATGAAGTTGACGGTGAGAATGTGACAGAGGTCTTTTCATACATTCAGACCAAGGAAGGTATGGAATTCTACAGCCCGATTACATTGGGTGGAATGGAAGTATCGAAATTGGTTTACGATAGTGCTTCTGGTACTTGGAAGTCTGAAGATGGAAAAGCTATATTGAGCGGTGAAACTACTCCTCCGGCATTGTTATTTGCCAACGGTGGTCCGTGGTTTGTTACTTACGACGGTATGAGCTCATACGGACAGCAGACTGTAGCTTCAACATTGCAAGGTATGGCTGCTTCTTATCCGGGTCAGACGCTGGATTCTCTGGCTATCGCTCCTACTTATGAAGTTGTGGATATGGTATTCGGTGGCAAAAAAGGTCTTTTGCAGCTTGTGACTTCAACAAGTGGTGATGATAAAGTAAGTCTGACTTTGACAGGATATGGAGATGCTGTTGGTGGCGAATTTGCAAATGCTGGAATCCTTGACGCTATTTTTCTGTTTGCAAAATTCTCTCCAGTCACATTCACTGTAGAACCTGATGATCCAGTTAATCCGACTAAGATGACACTGACTCAGGTAGGCAATACGAAGAATGTAATCGTTGTAACCAATCAGGAAACTCCGTTTGGTTATCATGAATAATAATAATTTTCTCAATTAATTTCTCTCTTAAAGAATGATTGGAAGGCTATTCCTAGTGATAGGGGTAGCCCTCACTTTTTTATTGCTGGACGGGTGTGAAGGCAAGTGGCTGTATACATTTTGCGCTAGGCACTTTGAGCTGTTTCAAAATGGGACTGCGAAAGTAAAAATCTTATAGATTGAAATTTAGAACTATTAGTGTCCGATAAGTATATTAAATAGCCTGATTATCAGTATTGTTTTTATGGATAAGTTTTCTTGTTAAGCTTGTTGCTTAACTTTATGCAATACTTCGGTAAAAATTTACCGAAGTATTGTAAAGATGAAAAAGTATCTATTGTTCTTGTTTTTTTGTTGTTTCCCATCTCTGGGCTCTAGCGAAGACTGGTAAGCAAATTGGCGGTTATTTTGAGAATGGTGAATCTTTTCGCGGAGGACTGACCAAAGTAAACGATAACGAGTTTATCAATACGCAGGGAAAGTCTGGTAATCGACGAACGTCGTCGTGAGTTTGCCATGCTGGGTGCTCCCCGTCTGATAGACTTGAAGCGTCTGAACCGTGAAGACTGGTTCCGTAAAGATATCGTTCACACTGCCGACGGTGAGACCTGGACATTGCCAGCCAACGATTTGCGCTACATTATGCCAGTTCCGCAGACTGTTCTCGATTTTAATCCGGATATGCCGCAATACGAACGTTGATTCTTGATGCACCAAGAATAACTTGTATTAAGGCCGAAATAAATACTTTATAAGATTCCCCTTGCCATGCCGACAGCTTTGGAAGTTGGTAAGGAATATGCAATTGCTGCTATCGGACGCGCTGGTGATACAGCAACAACAGGGTTAGTTGTTGAGCGATTCACTGTTGAACGTGGTCAGGTTATTACTGATTTGACGATGGATCTTACTTCACTGGCATTCGATGGTGATAAATTGGCTGAACATCTTAGAGAACCTTCTATAGCAGGATATCCGATTCTGTTTAATAATATTGAAACTAACGGAATATATACCGCTACATATCCGTTTGCTAAAGGGGAATTGAGTGAACTAAAAGCAATGTTTGATTCAATGTATCCTGGTGAAAGCGAAGAAACTTTCTATATGTTTATATTTAGCCAGGTTGAAGATTATTGTTCATACAATAAGCAGTCATTGTGGATGATTAATGAACAAGGCTCTTATGAAGTACTTTGCATGGCTAGAGATGAAGCTCAGGAAAACTATAAGTTTGGCATTTCTGCTATTGATGTAGTTGAGTCTAATTATTCACCGGTTGAAGAAATTGATAAATATTTGCCATCAAGCTCTTCTAAAGTACTGCTTAAGAATGCAGGTAAGTTCTGTATGAGTGAATATGCTTCTAAGATGAAGGAATATATGGATAGCAAGTCTACTTATTCATTCAAGACTTCTATAAAAGATATGTCTAAGATCAGATCAATGAAAAAATAATCTTTTGGGATATTACTTGCATGGCTTTGTCCGGAATGTTTCTGGACAAAGTTCATAAGAGGAGATAAGGAAAACGTTCCGTCAGGCTTATAAGGCTTGGCGGAACGTTCTTTTTTATGTACTCATAGGTATACAGGTCGTGAGAAAAGACCTGTAATAGTTTCTTCACACGAATCACACGGTTTCTTTACATCGCGTTTATGTGGGTGTAATACCCGGCTTTTACTTTTGTTGCGTCAATTTAGAAACACTTAACTAAAGAATATGATGACAACAAAATTTAAACGGTTCTTATTGTTTTTTATGGTCTTGCTGCTTTCGGCAGGACAAGTGATGGCTCAGGACAACCGGGCTGTCATTTCGGGTATTGTAACCGATGAAACCGGAATGGGGGTTATCGGAGCTGCTATTCAGGTAAAGAATGAATCAACCGGATTTAATACCGGTTCTATTACAAATGAGAATGGTGAATATACCATCAAGCAGTTACCGCTGGGTGGACCATACAGTATAACGGTAACTTACGTAGGCTATGGCGATCAGAAGAAAACTGGATATACACTGAATCAGGGAGATTTGCTCCGACTGGATTTTCAGTTGAAAGAAGAGAGTGTAGTGATGGAGGCGGTAGAAGTAGTTGCAAATTCATTGAAGAATACTATTGCCACTACCGGAGCTGCTACTTCCGTTACGGAACGTGACCTGGCAAAGCTTCCTGTAAACGGACGTAACTTTACTTCGCTGGTAGATCTTTCTCCACTTAGTACCGGCTCCAGCCTGTCAGGACAGCTTGCATCGTCTACCAACTATACCATCGACGGTATGACGGCAAAGAATCCGACTTCGGGAGGTAGTACGACAAGCCGAAACGGTGTGCCGTATGCTATTTCTATGGAGGCTATCCGTGAGTTTAAGGTGGTAACCAATCAGTACGATGTGACCAATGGACGTGCCGGAGGTGGTACGGTGAGTACAGTTACCAAGTCGGGTACCAATACGCTGACCGGTAGCGCGTTTACTTTTGCCCGTGCCAACTGGTTGTCCAGCCCGTATGATATCCGCGGAAACAAGCGCGACAATGACTTCTCTACTTATCAGTTTGGTGCTTCACTGGGAGGCGCGCTGGTAAAAGACCGTGCTCACTTCTTCATTGCATGGGATCATCAGGCAGACTCTCGTCCGCTGTATATTGCCGATATCCAGAGTGCTGCCGATGAAAAACGTTATAGTCTGACCACAGACGTACGCGACCGTTTCTTACAAATTGCACGCGATAAATATGGAGTATCATCCAATCCTCAGTTTGGTGCTTTCGATAAGAAGCAAAGCACTGATGCCGTATTTGCCCGTTTAGACTGGCAGATCAATGCTACCAATCTTTTGACGTTTACAGATAACTTTGTAAACGATATGAATAATCTGGGATTGGGGGACAATACCTCTATCTGTCTGTACGAAACTTATGGTAATGTACATTCGCTGAACAACAGTGCCATGGCTACCTTGCGTTCGGTAGCAGGTCCGAAAGGAACCAATGAACTGAAGTTGCAGCACCTTTATACGCTGGAAGAATCTATGCCGGGCGATGAGTTGCCTTCTTCCAATATTCCCCGAGCTATTGTCAGCAATGTAGAATCTCAGATTGACGGTAAGACGGCTACTACCAGCATTCAGTTGGGAGGACAGCGTTATTGCCCTGAAAACTTCTACAATCATGTGCTTCAGCTTGTCGATAATTTCTACTACAATACAAACAAAATCAATTATACGTTTGGAGTAGACATGATGTATACACACATGAACTCACGCTATGGTAGTGAAACGAACGGACGTTTCTACTTCAACGGACTGGACGCTTTCGACAATCTGGAACCGTACCGTTACGTTCGTGAACTGTATCTTACTCCCGATGACCGTGTGAAACAAAACATTCTGAATGCCGGTGCTTATGCACAGTTGCAGACTAAGCTTTTCCCGGGATTTGAACTGATTGCCGGCTTGCGTCTGGATAATGCTACTTATTTCAACAAGGGTACGTTCAATCAGACTGTATACGATGAATTGGGATTGAGAACAGACAATGGCTTGTCTACTTTCCAGGTTCAGCCGCGTTTGCAGTTTGCCTGGGATATCAATGACAAACATAAAGATATCATCCGTGCCGGTGCTGGTATCTTTGCTTCCGATATCAACAACTATGCCATGATCAACAACATGGTGTTCGACGGTACACGTACTGCTTCGCTGGATATTACACTTGACAAAACAGCTTCCAACTATCAGGAAATGCTGAACCTCATCCGTCCGGATTTCCCTTCGTACCGCAAGGATCCGTCTACAGCACCGGGAGCCGGACTTTTCAATAATTCGAATGTGGAAAAACTTTCTACCATTAACATGAATGGTGCTGACTGTAAGGTGCCGGTTATCTATAAGGCTAACCTCTCGTATACACATTTCTTCAGCGACCGCCTGAAAATGAGTGTAGCCGGATATATGACACTGGGACGCAACAACTATATGTATGTAGACCGTAACATGGTGGATGAACCGTACTTCCGTATCGCTTCCGAAGGAAACCGTGGAGTGTATGTCCCTGCAAATACTATCGACGATAAGGGGGTAGCCGACTGGAAAGAGAGCAGAAAGAGCGATAAGGTAGGACGTGTGCTCGAAATGGTAAGTGAAGGTAAGGTTAATCAGTTTGCTTTCGTTATCGACGGTACATGGCGTTATTTCAAGGATGGAGAACTTTCATTCAGCTATACATGGAACGATACAAAAGACAATACTTCTTACAACGGTAACGTGGCAAACTCGGCTACACTTTCTCAGATGGTTGTAGACGATCCGCGTGATTTGAGCCAGATGAACTATTCAAGCAATCAGTTCCGTCATAAAGTGGTAGTATATGGTACAGCTCCTACTTTCTGGGGAATCAGTGTGGGTGCACGCTTCTCAGGTATCGGCGGTACACGCTATTCACTCATCGTAGGTGGAAATGTGAACGGTGACTTTGTCGATTCAAATGATTTAGCTTATATTTACGATCCGAACGATCCGAATACTCCGCAGTATCTGAAAGACGGTATTAACAATATTCTTTCTAATCCGGATGTAGAGGAAAGTACAAAAGATTATATTCGCAAGAGTTTCGGAAAGGTAGCCGAACGTAACGGTGGAGTAAACGGATTCTACGGTACACTCGACTTGCGTCTGGCTAAGAAATTCCAGTTCTACAAGAAACACAGTCTGGAACTCTCGGTCGATATATTCAATGTACTGAATATGCTGAACAAGGACTGGGGGGCAGGACATAACTTGGGAGCTCAGAAGATTTATACCATCAAGAGCTTCGATAAGGAGAAAAAAGAGTATGTATACAATGTCAATGCAAATACCGGTGTGTCTAGTCTGAACGGTACTCCTTATCAGGTTCAGATCGGGTTGAGATATGCGTTCTGATAAACAAACTGAAAATAAATAACGATGATTATGAAAACAAGAAATTTACTGATGGCTTGTGCCTGTGCACTCTTTACACTGGCAGGTCAGGCTCAGACACAGGTGATCGCTCACCGCGGATTCTGGAAAGCAGAAGGTTCGGCACAGAATTCTATTGCAGGATTGAAAAAAGCTGCCGAAGCTAAAGTGTATGGTTCTGAATTTGACGTACAGCTCACAGCCGACGGAGTGGTGGTAGTAAACCACGATGATGCGATAGACGGACTGGTTATCGGTGAAACGGCTTACGATAAGCTGAAGGACCTGAAACTGAAGAACGGTGAGAAACTTCCTACGCTTGCCGATTATCTGGAAGCCGGAAAGAAATTGCCGGATGTACAGCTGATTCTGGAAATCAAGCCTCATAAAACAAAGGCACAGGAAGACCAGATTGCAGAAACTACTGTAAAAATGGTAAAGGAATACGGATTGGAAAAGCAGGTGGAATATATCTCATTCAGCATGAATATCTGTGAGCAGCTTGCTCGTCTTACTCCCAAATCGGAAATCGCTTATCTGAAGAGTGACATCGCTCCCAAGGACGTAAAGGCAAAGGGTGCTAATGGCATAGACTATCATTATAAAGCATTCGAAAAACATCCGGAATGGGTGAAAGAGGCTCACGAACTGGGCATGAAGGTTAATGTCTGGACTGTGAACAATGAGAAAGACATGAAAAAGATGATAGACCTGAATGTAGATTATATCACGACCGACCAACCTTTGGAAGCTGCTGCTCTGGTGGCAGGAAAGTAATGGCGGAAGCATGGATTGCTCCGATTGTAACCGATTCTAAATAATATTATCACACACAGGAAATAGGGATGTAACATGACATCCCTATTTTTGTATCGTCAAACTAAAAGCAGAAAAACAATGAAAACAACATTTGTGAAAAGCATTATTTTAGGATTGTTTGCTATGGCTTCCGTTGCAACCGTACAGGCTGAAGAGGCCGGTAAAGAGGCTGTCGGTAAAGAAAGCAGTGCTACGGTTAAGGTGCTGGTAGTAGGACTCGACAATGTCAGCTCGAACTACTTTCCTGAAAGCATGATTACTGAAGAAACGGGTATTCCGGAAGACAGTATCGGCGATACTTACAACCGGATTATTACGGACAATATCATTCATGCAAACAAGAATAAGGAATTTGCATTTATCTCTTCAGAGAAATTTGCTGATGCAGAGAAGTTGTTGGGTGACATACAGGTGAGTGGAGAAAACGAAGAGAGTTATGCTAATGTGAGCCAGATAGACAGCCAGAATTACAAGCAGCTGCTGGACGAAGCGCATGCCGATTATGTATTGTTCCTGAACCAGCATTATTTGAAGTGGCAGGAAAAACCTTTGCGCACATTGTTCCACTTTGTGAGCTACTCGCTTTACGACAAAAACCAGAAAGAAGTGACGAAAGGTAACAATTACTTTACTTGCATGAATCTGGAAAAAGCTGACAAACTGAGCAAGGCTAGCCGCAAAAGTTCATCGAAAATTGCATCAACTATCATAAAAAGCATCGATAAATAGTAGGCACGATATCGAGTTTCCGAAATATACACAACAAAAATGCCGCAGGTCGTACGTGGAGTATCGCCTGCGGCTCTCTTTTTATATAGACGTATATCGTTTCGGGTGTATTACAGCGTAAGTGGAATACCCCGGTAGAAATCGAGTATCTTGGTGCGGAACAGGTAGTCGTATTTGGCCTGAAGACGGTCGGAAACGGTTTTCATCCAGGTCGTACGCGATTCGTTGTATTCCGTAGCGTTTGCCTTGCCGTTGGTGTACTTCTCTTTCATCAGCAGGAAGGAAGCCTGTGCCGCTTCGTCGGCTGTAAGGCTGCTGTGATACTGGGTTTCGGCGTTTACGGCATTGTAGTAAGCCTGCTGTATTTCTTTGTAGAGGTTCTTTTTACTTTCCTCCAGTTGCCAGTAGTATGTATGTTGCTGGATACGGGCACTGCGTACGCGGTTACGGGTTTCAAAACGGTTGAAGATTGGAACGCTGAGCGAGAAACCGATATACTGGCTGAAGTTGTCGCGCAACTGTGAACCGAAATTACCGTTCTCCATGCCCGAGACATTATAGAAATTGGTACTGATACCTGCTCCGAAGCTGAGTTGCGGATAATAGGCTCCCTTAGCCATGCGGATGCTCTTTTCTGCTCCCTCCAGCCGGTACTGTGCTGCCTTGACGGAAGGTTTGGTCAGAACTGCTTCGGCATATACCTCGGCCGGTGATGTCTGTATCTTGAGGCCGGCAATGGAGTCGGTAGCCGGTGATACGATAGCGAAGTCATCGGGAGAGGGAAGCTCCAGCAGCTGGCTCAGGTCGAGCAGCGAAAGACGCCGGTTGTTTTCTGCCTGTACGGCTGATAGTTCGTCTTGTGCCACACGGGCCTTGGCTTCATACCACTCGGCTTGCGAAGCCTTTCCGTTTTTGTAGAAAGCTGTTTTCTGCTCCAGCATTTCCTTGCTCAGCGCAAGCTGTTCGTTGGCTACTTTCACCAGTTCTTCATTGAAAAGCACTTGCAGGTAGGCCGAAGCGACCTGTATGCTGATATCTTCTTTGGCTTTGTTCAGGTCTTCCATAGCCGCTTGCAGATTCAGTTTCGAGAGTGCTACGTTGTTTATTTTCTGAAGTCCGCTGAACAGTGGAATGCTGGTGCTCAGGTTCAGTCCCGTATTTTGAGTGTTGAGGCTCTGATAGGTATTGTCTGCCTGAAGACTCCGGCCGAAATTGAATGAGTGCGATGCGCTTCCGTTCAAGTCGGGCAGGAAGCTGTTTTTGGCTGTGCTCAACTCTACTTTACTCTGCTCGCGCTGGGCTTCCTGTAGCTTGATGGTCAGATTGTTTGCAATGGCATGGTCGATACATTGCTTCAAGTCCCATTTCTGCTGGGCATAAGCCGGCATTGTGACAACGGAAGCTATGATGAATAATTGTTTCAGTTTCATGATTGCATAAAGATTAGTCTTCGTGTTTCAGTCCGCGGACAAGTTCGCCGGCACTGACACCTTGTTTAATTTCCATTTTGATTCCGTCGCTGATACCGGTCTTGACAGCACGGCGTACGAACTTCTGTTGCGGAACACTGTCGGTCAGTACGTAGACAAAGGCAGAATCTCCCGAAAATTCCAGTGTGCTTTCCGGTACAGCCAGCACATTATCTGCACGCTGAAGCTCCATTTCGGCATTAGCACTGTAGCCCGAACGGATGGTAACACTGTCGGGAACGGTAATGGCTGCCTTGATTTCAAACTGGTTGGCTCCGTTGTTTTCTACGCTCTTGGGCGAGATATATTCCAGTATGGCATCAAATTTCATGTTCTGCAAGGCTCCCAGAGTGATTTTTACGGGGATTCCCTCACGGATATGTCCTACTTCTGTTTCGTCTACGTTGCCACGGAAAATCAGGTCGCTCATATCGGCTACGGTGGCGATGGTCGTACCGTCGTTGAATGTGTTACTCATGATAACCGAGTTTCCCACCTTGACAGGTACGTCCAGTATCAGACCGTCGATGGTAGAACGGATAAGAGTGCTGCTGAACGAAGCACTGTTTTTGGTGATACCTTCTTTTACAATCTCCAGATTATCTTTGGCTGCCTGAATCTCTTCACGTGCCTGACGGGCAGCCAGTAGTGTCTTTTCGTATTCCTCGTTGCTTACCAGCTTATCGTTGTAAAGCTTTTCCATACGTGTCAGGTCGGTTTCTGCCTGACGTCCGTTCATTTCTGCCAGGCGGACACGGCTTTCGGCAGAGTTCAGTTGTCCCAGTTCGGGGATAACCTTTACTTTGGCTATGATTTCACCTTTCTTTACTTTCTCGCCCGCTTCTTTGTATACTTCGGCAATGATACCCGAAATCTGCGGCTTGATCTGTACCTCGTCGCGCGGTTCAATCTTTCCCGTTGCTACGGTAGTCTGTACCAGATTGGTGGTTTCTACTTTCTGAATGTCGTACTTCGTGTCTTTAGGCTGTGATTTCTGATACAGGAAAACGAATGTTCCTATAAATATCAGTGCGATGAGCACCAATATGCCTATTTTGATATACTTCTTCATATAAATTGGTTTATGTTTTTATTTCTTCATTACTTCATTACTAACAGCAGGTAAGCGTTTATTCGTCGCGTATTGCCTCTATCGGTTTGATAGCCATGGCGCGGTAAGCAGGAATCAGTCCTGCAAGCAGTCCCAGAACAACGAGCAGGATGCAAGCTCCGACAGCCTGCCAGAAACTGATAAGGAAATGTGCCGGAAGTCCCGGTTCCGAAGTGGCCGTTTCTACAATGTTGAGCAGGAAGACGGCAAACGATATGCCCGCCATACCGGCCAGCGTAGTAAGTACCATACTCTCCAGCAGAATCTGTTGCAGAATGTCGTCGGGACGTGCACCGATGGCGCGACGGATACCGATTTCAGTTGTCCGTTCCTTGACGGTTATCATCATGATATTGCTGACTCCGATGGCTCCGGCAAGCAGTGTACCCAGTCCTACGAGCCATCCCAGCATCCGGATGCCCGTAAACAGGTTGTCCATCATGCTGAACATTGCTTCCGCATTTACACGGATGACTGCCTGTTCGTCATCGGGATGAATGGCGTGTGCCAGCTTGATGGTACGTTCCACATCCTTTTCCACCTGACTGATGGAATATCCTTTCTTGGCTGTATATCCCAGCATGTCGATTTGCTTGCCACGGTTATAGTTCTGCTGCATGGTGGTGAACGGGATAACCACCGAGGTTTCCGACTGTCCGTTGACCGACATGTTGCCTGTAGCCTCGTTTACGCCTACTACACGGTAATAGATGCCATTTATCTCAATGAATTGTCCGCACGGATTGTCTTTCTTGGGAAAGAGCGTTTCGTAGATACGCTTCCCGATGACGCACACCTTCCGGCGGTCGCGTATATCGGTTTCGTTCAGCGAACGTCCCATACGGATAATCGGTTCTTCTATCTTGTCGTATTCCGGATAAAGTCCTTTCAGGGTTCCCGACAGCGTGTATTCCTCGCGTACGATATTTACTCCCCATTGTGCGATGGTGGCAGTCACCACATCGATGCCTGGCACAGAGTTGCGTATGCGTTCCACATCCTGATTTTCCATGTTCCACCACCTTCCCTGCTGAAAACCCTTGTAGGCTTTCGAGGTCTTGTTTGTCGCCATAAAGCCGGAATTGGTGGCGAATCCCTGAAACTGGCGTGAAAGCATGTCCTGCATACCCTGAGCTCCGCCCATGAGGGCAACCAGCATGAATATTCCCCAAAAGATACCGAAGGCAGTAAGCACGCTTCGTGTCTTGTTACGTGTAATGGTAAGGAGGATTTCCTCCCAGGTGTCAAAATCTACTCTTCTCATGTCAGTCTGCTCTTAATGCTTCAATAGGACGGATACGGGCTGCCTTACGTGCCGGAAAGAGTCCGGCAAGCGTGCCGGCGATTATCAGTGTGAGTGTGGCCTGAACAGCTATGCTGAGGTCTACTGTCGGGTTTTCGAAAACCGTTACGCTGAACACACCCGCATCGACGGTCTGTCTGCCTGCTATCTGATTCATATATTCTGTGACGGCAATGCCTGCCACCATGCCGATATAGCCGAAAAAAGTAGTGATGGCCACACTCTCCGAGATAATGAGCCACAGGATAGACATCGGTTTGGCTCCCAGAGCTTTCCGGATGCCGAACTCGTGGGTACGTTCGCGTACGGTGATAAGCATGATATTGCTTACCCCCACGATGCCGCTCAGCAGGGTGAATATACCGATTACCCAGATAGCTATGTGCAGCATACGGGCTGCCGATTCTTGCTGGAGATATTGAGTGAAGCGGTTCCACATCCAGATGGCACTCTGGTCGGTAGGATCGAAGTTTTTGTGGAGTCCCATGGCACGGCGGTAGCTCTGCTCGAATTTCTCATTGGTGACTTCGTCTGTCAGCCCTTGCGTAGTGAATGTCAGGTTGTCTATACTGTCGCCCTTGCCGTATACAAGCTGAAGTGTCGTGAAGGGAACAAGTGCCGAGGGCGAGAAACTGTTCTGGTCGGTGTAGATGCCTATTACCTGATAGGCCACTCCTTGTACATCGATATACTTTCCTATCGCCTGGGTACGTGGAAACAGCATCTTGACAGTCTTTTCGTGCAGTACGATCATCTTCCGGCGTTCCTTCATGTCGCGGTCGTTGATGAAACGTCCCTGTTTCAGTTTTACAGCTTCCAGTTCCGTATAGTTGGGAAAGACGCCCTCCAGCGAAATGGAAACGTGTTCCTTGCCGAAGGTGAGGATGGCATCGCTCTTGCTGATGCTGGCTCCGGTGGTGATGACTTTATCGGGAAAAGCCTCTGCGGTAAGCTGAAGATCGCTTTCATTCAGCGAGAGTCTTCGGCCTTCTTTCAGTCCGTTGAACGGTTTCGATGTATATCCCGGATAAATTTTGATAGAGTTCATTTTCATGTTCTGCGATTGTCCCTCGAAAGCATGGATAAGTCCGTTTCCTGCCCCCAGCAATACAATCAGCATGAAAATTCCCCATGCTACGGAAAATCCCGTCAGTATGGTGCGCAGCTTGTTGCGCATGATGGTTCCGTATATTTCCTGTATCAAGTCGGTCATGGCTGGTTCTGTGTGCGTTTATTTCATAAATCCGTTCTTGCCGAAAGGAGATGCATTGTGGTCGATGTTGTCTTCTATCCGCTCTATCACTCCGTCTTTGATGTGGATGATTTTGTTGGTCTGGTTGGCTACTCCGCTTTCGTGCGTCACAACCACGATGGTCAGTCCTTCTTTGTCGTGCAGCTCCTTCAGGATGTTCATTACCTCTACCGACGTCTTGCTGTCGAGTGCACCCGTAGGTTCGTCGGCAAGGATAATCTGAGGTTTCGATATCAGTGCCCGGGCTATGGCCACACGCTGCTTCTGTCCGCCCGAAAGCTCGTTGGGCAGGTGGTGTGCCCATTCCTTCAGTCCCAGCTTGTCGAGATACTCCATAGCCAGTTCGTTTCTTTTCTTTCTGCCCACTCCCTGATAAAACAGCGGCAGTGCCACATTTTCCATGGCATTCTTAAACGAAATCAGGTTGAACGACTGAAAGATGAATCCGATCATGCGGTTCCGGTATTCCGCCGCACGGGTTTCGTTCAGATTTTTTATTAACACATCGTTCAGGTAATACTCGCCCGAATCGTAGTTGTCGAGAATTCCTAATATATTTAGTAAGGTAGACTTTCCCGATCCGGAGGCCCCCATAATAGAAACGAATTCACCTTTCTCGATGCGGAGATCTATGCCTTTCAGCACGTGTAGCGGTGCTCCGTTGTGATATGTCTTGTTGATGCCTTGTAAGCGTATCATGATTAAGATTGATTTGTGTCAGGTTACGTGTCGTTAGACGCGGCTAAGATATAAAAAGTTACACAAGGGTTGAATAAACTTATAAAAAAATTTGTTCGGTTTTCTCCGATTGCGTACATTTGCCACATATAACTAACCTTTAACAATTTAATGTCATGACAATAAATATGGAAAAACCCTACGTAGTGGGAATGGACATCGGTGGTACTAATACTGTTTTCGGAGTAGTAGATTCTCGTGGTAATGTATTGGCTTCCGATTCTGTAAAAACACAGCAGTACGCTGAAGTAAGCGAATATGTAGACGCTGTATGCAAGAAGCTTCTTCCGTTGCTCCAGCAGTTTGGCGGTGCAGAAAAGATTAAAGGTATGGGAGTAGGTGCTCCTAACGGTAACTATTATAGTGGAACAATCGAATTTGCTCCGAACTTGCCATGGAAAGGAGTTATTCCTTTGGCTGCTATGTTCGAAGAACGTCTGGGTGTTCCTACAGCGCTTACAAACGATGCAAATGCGGCGGCTATCGGTGAAATGACATACGGTGCAGCACGCGGTCTGAAAGATTTCATCATGATTACATTGGGTACAGGTGTAGGTAGCGGTATCGTTATCAACGGTCAGCTGGTTTACGGTCATGATGGTTTTGCTGGTGAACTTGGTCATGTTGTTGTTGATCCGGCAGGACGTCAGTGCGGATGCGGACGTAAAGGCTGTCTGGAAACTTACTGCTCGGCTACAGGTGTGGCACGTACAGCTCGCGAATTCCTTGTTGCACGTTCTGAACCAAGCTTGTTGAGAAACATCCCGTCAGAAGAAATCCAGTCTAAAGATGTTTACGATGCAGCTGTAAAAGGCGATAAGCTGGCTTTGGAAATTTTCGAATTTACCGGTAAAGTTTTGGGTACTGCATTGGCTAACTTCGTTGCATTCTCTAGCCCTGAAGCAATCATTCTCTTCGGTGGTCTGGCTAAGTCGGGTGACTATATCATGAAGCCTATCCAGAAAGCATTGGAAGAAAATGTATTGAATATCTATAAAGGAAAAACAAAATTGCTTCTTTCTCAGTTGAAAGATGCTGATGCTGCCGTACTCGGAGCTAGTGCTTTGGGATGGGAAGTAAGAGAATCATAAGATAGAATATTTTGTATTTTAGCATATTTGGGGTCCGGAAGTCGTGAGATTTCCGGGCTTTTTTGTATGCTCGGCATGAGTATTATCTAACGGGTGCAAGTCCCCAATGAGCCCTAATAGCGGGAATCATACAGCCAAAAG